>Ga0111539_10001458_pt1 | contig 31580 bp, 27 predicted proteins | sample RhiMethybrSRZTD1_FD_79667 | JGI IMG/M metagenome (GOLD analysis project Ga0111539, IMG submission 79667) | Populus rhizosphere microbial communities from Tennessee, USA - Rhizosphere MetaG P. TD hybrid SRZTD1 (version 2) (version 2) | ecosystem: Host-associated > Plants > Roots > Rhizosphere >...
GGCTCGAGCTCCACGGCCGCGGCCAGCGCCTTCGCTTCCAGGTCGCGCATCCCGCCGGGCCGGTTGAAGATCCGCGCACCGATCGCCGCCGTCACGCCGATGCCGCGCGCGAACAGGTCGCCGGCGGTCAGCGGCGTCGGTTCGCCGGACGACCACCCGTAGAGCACCAGCCGCCCGCCGACGCCGAGCAGTTCCAGCGCCGCCCGGCCGATCGCGCCGCCGACGCCGTCGAGGGCGACGGTGGCCGGCCGCTCGCCGAGGGCCGCCTCGACCTCGCGCTGCCAGTCCGGCCGGGTGTAGTCAACGGCCAGGTGGGCGCCGCGGGCGCGGACCAGGTCGGCCTTGTCCGGGCCGCCGGCCGCGCCGATCACGGTGGCACCGGCCCGCCCGGCGGCCCGCACCGCGAGGCTGCCGATGCCGCCGGCCGCGGCCGTGACCAGGACGACGTCGTCGGCGGTGAGCGCGGCGAGTTCGAGGATCGCCATCGTGGTGCGCCCGGTGCCGATCATCGCGACGGCGGCCTCGAAGCCGACCCCGTCCGCAAGCGCGTGCAGGGCCGTCACCGGGGCCACCGCCCGCTCGGCGTACCCGCCACCGGCAGGGCCGAGGTAGGCGACGACGCGGCGGCCCAACCACGTCGGGTCGACACCCGCACCGAGGGCGTCGACGACGCCGGCGACGTCGCGGCCCGGCGTCGTCGGCAGATCGGGCCGCGACCCCGGCGGGCCGCCCGAGCGCTGGCCCGAGCGGATCGTGGTGTCGATGACGTGGACGCCGGCGGCCGCGACCGTGACGCGGACCTCGTCCGGGCCGGGCGTCGGGTCGGGAACCTCCTGGTACCGCAGGTTCTCCGGCGGGCCGAACTCGTGCAGACGGATCGCGCGCATGGCTCAGATGCTCGTACCTCAACCAATGCTGAGGTCAAGACCGGCCGCGCAAATAGGCGAGCACCGCCCGGACGCGGCGGTGGTCGTCGGCGTCCGGCGGCAGGTCCAGCTTGATCAACAGGCCGCTGATGTGCTTGGCCACCGCCGCCTCGGTGATCACCATGGCCCGGGCGATCGCCGCGTTCGACCGGCCCTCGGCCATCAGCCCCAGCACCTCCCGCTCGCGCGGGGTGAGCCGGAGCAGCGGATCCTTGCGCCGGCCGAGGAGCTGGCGCACCACGTACGGGTCGACGACGGTGTGCCCGGCCGCCACCCGCTCCAGCGCCGCGACGAACTCCTCCACGTCGCCGATGCGGTCCTTGAGCAGGTAACCCACGCCGGCGCCGGCCCCCGCGTCGGAGTCCAGCAGTTCGGCGGCGTACGTCTGCTCCACGTACTGGCTCAGCACCAGGATCGGCAGGGTGGGCCGCCGCGCGCGCAGCGCCACCGCGGCCCGCAGCCCCTCGTCGGTGAACGTGGGCGGCAACCGGACGTCGGTGATCAGCACGTCCGGGTCGGTGTCGTCGACGGCCGCGGCCACCCCGGTGGCGTCCGGCACCGCCGCGACCACGTCGTGCCCGAACCGCTGCAGCAGCCCGACGAGGCCCTCGCGCAGCAGCACCCCGTCCTCGGCCAGCACTACCCGCACGGCAGCTCCGCCCGGATCAGCGTCGGCCCGCCGGCCGGGCTGGTGAGCGTGAGCGCACCGTCGACGGCGGCCACCCGGTCGGCGAGGCCGGCCAGCCCGCTGCCGGCGCCCGGGTCGGCGCCGCCGCGGCCGTCGTCGCTGACCTCCAGCACCAGCCGGGCCTCCCGCATCCGGGCCCGGACGGCGGCCCGGGTGGCGCCGCTGTGCCGGGCGACGTTCGTCAGCGCCTCGGCCACCACGAAGTACGCCGCGAGCTCCACCGGCCCGGGCAGCCGGCCGGGCAGCACCAGGTCGGTGTGCACCGGCACCGGGGCCCGGCCGGCCAGGTCGTCGACGGCCGCCGGCAGGCCGCGGTCGGTGAGCACCTGCGGGTGCACGCCGCGGATCAGCTCGCGCAGCTCGTCCAGGGCCTCCTTGGCCAGCTCGTGCGCCTCGGCGACCTGGGTGGCGGCCGGCGAGCCGGGCGCCAGGTCCAGGCGGGCCAGGCCCAGCTTCAACGACAGGGCGACGAGCCGCTGCTGGGCGCCGTCGTGCAGGTCGCGCTCGATGCGCCGGCGCTCCACCTCGAACGCGTCGACGAGCCGGGCCCGGGAGCGCACCGCCTCACCGAGCCGCTCGTCCAGCGGCACCAGGATGGCCCGGGTCATCGCCGCCCGGGCGCCCGCCCAGGCGGTCAGGGGATAGGCGGCGATCAGGAGCATCACCAGGCCGAGCACGACCAGGGGGACCGACAGCAGCGGCTCCTCCTCGGCCGCGACCACCGACGAGCCGATCAGCAGCCCCGGCATGTACAGGGCGACGCCGATCATCGTCAGGTCGACCCACCACAGCGCGAGGCAGGACACCATCGCGTAACCGAACTCCCGCCACGTCACCGGTTCCCGCAGCCGTGCGACGATCCACTGCCGTCGCTCGCGCCACGTGCCGGTCGGCACCGGCCGGTGCGGATCCGGCGCCGGGTCGGGGTCGACGAGGCGCAGCCGCCACCGCTCGAACCGGGCCACGTACATCGACAGCAGCACCATCGCCGGGAACGCCAGCAGCCCGACCAGGACGATCGCGAGCGCCGCACCCCCGATCGCCAGGAACAGGTAGGCCGTGCCGGTGACGGCGCCCAGCAGGACGCCGGAGACCAGGTAACCCAGCGACCGCCACGGCCACGCGGAGCGCAGGAACCACGTCGGCTTGCGGGCGAGCGCCTGCAACGCGGTCCGGGGTGGCGGGGTCACGGCTGGGACGCTACCGCCGCCGGGCCGGTGCGGTCGCTAGCCCCAGCACTAGGGTTCAGACGAGGCGCAACTGGTCGGGTTGGCGGGCCGCCGGGCCGAGGTCGCCGGCCCGGTGGTGGCGGCGGCACAGCACCTGGTAGCGCACGTCGGCCGGTTCGGCATCGGCGCCGCCGATGTCGGCGACGACGAACTGGGCCCCCTCGCGGGCCACCACGCCGCCCTCGATGCGGGCGTTGAGCAGGCCCGGCCGCCCGCACCAGCACAGCACCTCCACCTGCAGGCGCACCAGCTGGTCGGACAGCTCGAACAGTCGCCGCGACGCCGGGAACAGCCGGGTGCGGAAGTCGGTGGCCAGGCCGAAGGCGTACACGTCGACGTCGAACACGTCCACGAGCTCGACGAGCTGCTCCACGTGCGCCTCGGTGTAGAAGTGGACCTCGTCGGCGATCAGGTAGTCGCAGCGGCCGCCGGCCGCCCACCGGTCGCGCACGAGCGTGCGCAGGTCGGTGTCCTCGCCGATCTCGGTGGCGGCCCTGCCGAGCCCGATGCGGCTGCTGACCCGGCCGGGACCGGCCCGGTCCAGCCGGGTGACCACCATCCCGACCCGGCCCTGCCGGGTGTGGTTGTGGTCGAGCTGCAGGGCCAGGGTCGACTTGCCGCAGCCCATCGGCCCGTAGAAGTACTTGAGCACGGCGCCGTGGCGCAGCCGGCCGTCGCCGGAGACCAGGCAGGCCAGCACGTCGTCGGAGTCCACGGCGCGGCAGACTACCCGGCGGCAGGAATGCCGTTGCTCGCGGTGCGAGCATGGGGTTTATGACCGGTTCGTGGATGATCGATGAACTGGCGCACGCGGGGGCCGAGCACCTGGACGCCGCCTTTGTCGCCGGGTTCGACCGCAAGCAGGGCCGGCCCGATCCGGCGGCCGACATCGAGGTGTTCCGCGCCCACGGCCTGGGCGCCGCCTCCGTGGTGGTGGAGGTCGGTGCCGGCACCGGCCAGTTCGCGTTGACCGCCGCGACGGTGTTCGGCCGCGTCGTCGCCGCCGACGTCTCGCCCGCGATGGTGGAGTTCCTGGCGGCCCGCGCCCCGGACCTGGAGGTGGTCCGGGCCGGCTTCCTCAGCTACGAGCACACCGGCGCGCCCGCCGACGGCGTCTACACCCGCCACGCCCTGCACCAGCTGCCCGACTTCTGGAAGGCGCTGGCGCTGCACCGCATCGCGGGGATGCTGCGCCCGGGCGGGGTGCTGCGGGTGCGCGACCTGATCTACGACTTCGCGCCGGCCGAGGCGGCGGCGGTGTTCGCCGACTGGTTCGCCGGGGCCGCGACGGACCCGGCGGCCGGCTACACCGCCGACGACTACGCCGAGCACATCCGCACCGAGCACTCCACGTTCCGGTGGCTGTTCGAGCCGATGCTGGCGGCGGCCGGCTTCGAGATCGTCGACGCGGCGTACCAGGGGCGGCTGTACGGGGCCTACACCTGTCTCAAGCGGTCATAGCTTGTGCGGCGGGACGTTGCCGGCGGCGGCGATCGCCCGTCGCATCGGCACGGCCAGCAGCAGCGCCATCCCGACCACGAAGAACACCAGCAGCGACACGATCGCGACCCGGTAGCTGCGGGTGATGTCATAGGCCAGGCCGAACAGCAGCGGCCCGAGCCAGCTGGTCCCCTTGTCGGAGATCTCGTACAGGCCGAAGTACTCGCCCTCCTTGCCGGGCGGGATCAGCTGGCTGAACAGCGACCGGCTCAGCGCCTGGCTGCCGCCGAGCACCAGGCCGATCGCGCCGCCGAGGGCCACGAAGGGCAGCACCTGCTTGGCCGGCAGGGCGAATGCGACGAGCACCACGACCACCCACAGCCCGAGGCTGAGCAGCAGCGTCTTCCAGGCCCCGATCCGCTTGGCCAGCGCACCCAGGCCCAGGGCGCCGAAGAACGCGAGGAACTGCACCATGAGGATCGTGGGCACCAGCACGTCGTCGGACAGTTCGAGCTCGTCGGTGCCGTACACGGCGGCCAGGGCGATCACCGTCTGGATGCCGTCGTTGTACACCAGGTAGGCGATCAGGAAGAACAGCGTCAGCGGGTACGCCTTCAGCGAGCGCAGGGTGCGCCACAGCTGCTTGAAGCCGTCGCCGATCGGGTTGCCGTGCGACTCGCCGGCCAGCGGTTCCCGGTTGCGCAGCCCGAGCAGCGGGATCGTGGTGAACCCCGCCCACCACACGCCCGCCGACACCAGGCTCCACCGGGCCACCTCGCCCGTCGTCATCCCCAGCGCGTCCTTGAACAGCACGGCGACGACGTTGAGCAGCAGCAACGTGCCGCCGCCGAGGTAGCCGTAGGCCCAGCCGACGCTGGAGACGTGGTCGCGCTCGTCGGGCCCGGCCAGCTGCGGCAGGAACGAGTTGTAGACCACGACGCTGGCGCCGAAGGCGATGTTGGCGACGAGGAACAGGCCGGCGCCGAGCAGGTAGCGCTCGCCGGTCAGGAACAGCATGGCGACGGTGGCCGCGGAGCCCAGGTACGCCGTCGCCGCCAGCAGTTCCTTCTTGTGGGCCGACCGGTCGGCGATCGCCCCGACCACCGGCAGCACGAACACGGTGAGGAACACCGACAGCGAGACGCTGTACGGAAACAGCGAGCCGGGCGCGATGTCCAGGCCGAACACCGGGATGGTGGCGGTGTCGCAGGCGTCGCCGTCGCAGCCGGCGGCCCGTTCGGCGATCGAGGCCAGGTACGGGCCGAGGAACACGGTGACGACCGTGGTGGCGAACGCCGAGTTGGCCCAGTCGTAGAAGTACCAGCTGCGTTTCTCGCGGGTCGTGGACAGCGGCGGTGACGGGTCGTCGTCGACGGCGGTGCCGGTGGACGCCATGGCGGGCCTCTCGGGTGGGTCAGGAGGAGCGGGTCCACACGCCACGGGCGGCGTAGACGTCGCGGAGCACCTCGATGCGATCGGTCATGATGCCATCCACACCAAGATCAAGTAAGTTGTTCATGGTGTCCGGATCGTCGATGGTCCACACGTGCACCTGCAACCCGCTGCGGTGCGCCGTCCGGACGAACCGCCGGTCGACCAGCCGCACCCGACCGTGGTGCGTCGGCACCTGGGCCGCCACCACCGAGGCCGGCAGCCGCACCCGTCGACCGGCCCGCGACGCCAGCCACAGGCGCGCCACCTCCCCCGTCCCCATCGAGGTGGCCACGGCCGGGAGGGCCGCGCGGGCCCGGACCAGTCGTTTCGCGTCGAACGAGGCCAGCAGGACCCGGTCGACGGCGCCGGCGCGGCGGACCACGTCCACCGTTGGACCCACGGCCGGATCGTCCTTCATGTCGATGTTGAACCGGACGTTCGGCCAGGCTTCCAGCACGTCGGCCAGCCGCGGCACGGCCGCGACCCCGCCGACCCGCAGCGCGTTGAGGTCCGCCCAGCGGACGTCGCGGACCCGGCCGGGACGGCCGAGCAGCCGGTCGAGGGTGTCGTCGTGGAAGACCACCACCTGCCCGTCGGCGGTGGCGTGCACGTCGGTCTCCAGGTACCGGTAGCCCATCTCGACGGCGCGGCCGAACGCGTCGGCGGTGTTCTCGTCGCCCGCGGCGGCGCCGCCGCGGTGCGCGAAGGCCAGCGGCGGCGTGTCGAGATAGCCGGATGTGGGGGTGGACACGCAGGCAGTATCCCCAAACCGCGCCAACCACGGGTTGCCGACACGTTGCCCGACACCGGCGCGGCGCCGTCCACAGTAGGGTGGCGGGCATGCGCGTGCTGGGTATCGACTTCGGCACGTCGAACACGGTCGGCATGCTTCGGCTGACCGACGGGCGGCTGCGGCCCCTGCTGTTCGACGGCTCACCGTTGCTGCCGTCGGCGGTGTACCTCGGCACCGACGGACGGATGCTCATCGGCCGTGACGCCGAACGTCATGCCCGGCTCGACCCGAGCCGCTTCGAGCCCAACCCGAAGCGCAGCGTCGACGACGGCAGCATCTTCCTCGGCGACCAGGTGATGCCGGTCGCGCAGGTGTTCGGCCTGGTGCTCGGCCACGTCGCCACCGAGGCCCGCCGCCAGCTCGGCGCCGCCCCCGAGGAGGTCCGGATCACCCATCCGGCCCGCTGGGGCGACCGGCGCCGCGGTGCCCTCGTCGAGGGTGCCCGGCAGGCCGGGCTCGGCACCCCGCGGCTGATCCCGGAGCCGGTCGGTGCCGCGTCGTACTTCACCGCCGTCCACGGCGCCCAGGTGCCGGTCGGCCGGAGCCTGGCCATCTACGACCTCGGCGGCGGCACCTTCGACGCCACCGTGGTGCGCCGCACCCAGACCGGGTTCGACGTGCTGGCCGAGGAGGGCCTGCAGGACGTCGGCGGCCTGGACTTCGACCACGCGATCGTCGAGCACCTGGGCCACACCTACGGCGCCTCGCACGGTGCCACCTGGGACAAGCTGGTCAACCCGGCCGACTCGAACGACCGGCGGCAGCGCCGGATGCTCTACGAGGACGTGCGCGGGGCCAAGGAGATGCTCTCGCGCACCACCAACGCCGACATCCACATCCCGGCGCTGGAGGTCGACGCGCACCTCACCCGCGACGAGTTCGAGAACCTGGTGCGGCCGTATCTGGACCGCACGATCCAGTGCCTGCAGCGGGCGATCGCCGCGGCCCGGGCGCAGCCGCAGGAGCTCACCGGCATCTTCCTGGTCGGCGGCTCGTCGCGGATCCCGCTGGCCGCGCACATGATCCACACCGCGCTCGGGGTGGCGCCGACGACGCTGGAGCAGCCGGAGACCGTCGTGGTCGAGGGCGCGCTGTGCATCGGCGCGGCCCGGCCGTCCGGCCCGCCGGTGTCCGGGCCGCCGCGCCAGGTGTCGGCCCCGCCCGGCCGTCCCGGCGGGCCCGGTGGGCCGCCGCACCAGCCCGGTCCGCCGCATCAGCCACCCGGGCCGGCGGCCCGCCCCGGCGGCCCGATGGGGCCGCCGCCCGGCCGTCCCGGCGTACCACCGCCCGGTCCGGGCCGCCCGATGGGGCCGCCGCAGCCGGCCACCGTCAACCAGGGCATGCGTCCCGGCCCGGTCGCCCCGGTGCCGACGGGGCCGGGTCCGATGCCGCCCGGGTCGCCGATGGGCACCAACCGGCCGGTGTCCACCCCGCCCGGCTCGGCACCGCCGGTGAACCGGCCACCGGTCCCGTCCGGCCCGCCGCGGCCGCCGGTGTCGTTGCAGCGCCCGCAGGGCGCACAGGGCTACGGCCCGCCGGTCAACCGGCCACCGATGGCGGCGGTCGGCCCGCAGCCCGCCGCCGCGCCGCAACCGGCGATGCGCCCGCCGCAGCGCCCCGTCGCGCCGCCGCCGATGGCCCGCCAGGCGCCGCCGCCGCGCCAGCCGCAGGCCCAGCAGCAGCAGAAGCCCTGGTACACCGAACCGACGGTGCTCGGCACGATCGGCGTCCTGATCGTCGTGGCGATCCTGTTCATCGTGCTGATCACACAGATCATGGGTCCGTGATCCAGACCCGGCGCGCGCTGAACCGGGCCCTGCTCGCGCGTCAGCATCTGCTGGCGCGCGCCGACCTGCCCGTGTACGCCGCGGTGGAGCACCTGTTCGGCCTGCAGGCGCAGGCACCCATGCCGCCGTACTACGCGCTGTGGACGCGGCTTGCCGCGTTCGACCCGGAGGAACTGTCCCGCCTCCTCGCCGAGCGGCGGGTGGTGCGGGCCACCGCGATGCGCGGCACGATCCACCTGCTCGCCGCGCCGGACCTCGCCCTGATCCGCCCGCAATTGCAGCCGATTCTCGACCGGCTGCTGGTCGGCAACCGGCCCACCACCCGCTCGCTGGATGTCGCGTCGGTGGCCGCCGCCGGTGCCGACCTGCTCGACGTGGCGCCGATGACGTTGAAGGACCTCGGCGCGGCGCTGGTGCGGCGCTGGCCCGACCATCCGGCCGGCACGTTGGCCACCACCGTGTCCTTCCGGGAACCGCTGGTCCAGGTGCCGCCGCGCGGCCTGTGGGGGCGCAGCGGTCCGCCGGCCTTCACCACCGCGCGGGCCTGGCTCGGCGCCCCGCTGCCGGCCACGTCGGACCCGGCGGACCTGGTGTTGCGCTACCTCGCCGCGTACGGGCCGGCCAGCGTGCGCGACGTGCAGTCCTGGAGCGGCCTGACGGGGCTCGGCCCGGTGCTGGCCGACCTGCGGCCGAAGCTCGTCACCTTCCGCGGCGAGTCCGGCGGCGAGCTGTTCGACCTGCCCGACGCGCCCCGCCCGGACCCCGACATCCCGGCCCCGCCGCGGCTGCTGGCCGACTTCGACACGATCCTGCTCGGCCACGCCGACCGCACCCGCATCGTCTCCGACGAGTACCGCCGCCGGGTGTTCACGATCAACGGCATCATCCGCAGTACGTTCACCGTCGACGGCTTCGTACACGGCATGTGGCGCCTTTCGCGCACGTCCGGCCGGGCGGCCGTCAGCTTCACGCCGTTCGCCCGGGTACCGGCCGCGGCCCGGCGGGCACTGACGGCCGAGGCGCAGCGGCTGCTGGCCTTCGCCGCGCCCGGCGTCGCCGACACCGCCGTCACGTTCGACGAGTGAGCGGTACCTACGTGCCGGGGGCCCACCAGCGGCCGAGCGAGCTGGCGGCCGGGTCGTCGGAGCCGACAAGGGCCGCCCACGGGTCGCCGCCGCCCTCGGCGCCGGCGTAGTCGAGCAGGTCCTCGGCCGGTGGGGCGGCGTCGGGGCCGTGGGCCAGATCCTCGCCCCCGGTGCCGGGTGCGGCGACGGCCGACGGGTCGCTCCACGGGTAGCCGTCGACCGGTTCGGGCGCGGTGAAGTCGAGCTGGTCCGGGAACTCGGCCGGAGCCCAGTCGGCGTCCGGGTCGACGTCGGGGTCGGCGCCCACGACCGTCTCCGGGTGCGGATCGCCCGACGCGTCCGGGTCGTCGTGGCTGTCCGGCGGCACGTCGGTGCCGGAGTCGGCGTCGGGGTCGTGACCCGGGTCGTGGTCGGCGCCGTAGCCCGGGGCGTCGTCGTCGCCCGCGTCGCTCAGGTAGCCGTGACCGGGCTCGTCGCCGCCATCCTCCGTGTCGCCGTGACCAGGATCGTGGCCCGGCCCGCCGTCGTGGTCGGCGTCTTGGCCCGGGTCGGGCCCGTGGTCGCCGAAGGCGCCCATCGGGTCGTCTTCGAGGAAGCCGCCGCCCGCGCCGTGCTGCCCCGGGTCGGCCTGGTCGAGGCCGTCGCCCTGGTCGCCGGCGTCGTGCGCCGGGTAGCCGCCGTGGTCCTCGTAGCCGCCCCCCGACGCGATCGGCTCGTCCGGGTCGCCGAGGTCGGCGGTGTCCGCGTCACCGGAGTAGTCGCCGCCGTCCTCGTGGTCCCAGCCGTCCCAGTCCTGGTGGTCCACCGGATCACCCCTGACTCTCGGCGGGTGCCGCCGGCAACAGCTGGCGGACCCGGACCAGTACCTCGTCGAGCTGCTTGATGCGGGCCCGCAGACCCTCGCGCTCTGCCGCCAGGGCCGCCTTGCGCTTGCCGCGCTCGGCCTTGTCCTCGGCCATCGCCTTGTCGATGTTGGCGATGTGCGCGTCGAGCTGCTGCAGCCGCCGCTCGATCGCCTCGTCGAGGGCGAGCGTCAGCGCGTACTGCAGGTCGGTGAACCGGTGCATGATCTCGTCGGACAGCGCCGCCCGCGCCTCGTTGAGCACCTCCCGCAGCCACTGCCGGGTGCCCTGCTTGTCGGACATCGACTTCCGTTTGAACAGCAGATACGCGCCGGCACCCAGACCGATGGCGATACCGACCGGCACCGCCACGATACCGGCGACGGCGATCCCGCCGACGGCCATCGCGGCGCCCTTGCCGGCCATCATCGCCATGCCGGCGCTGGACATGGCGACCATCGCGTTGCCCTGGTCGTTGTGGTCGCGCCGCGGCTTGGTGCCCAGCGCGTGCCGCAACCGGGCGTTGATCTGGCGCAGCACGTACTGCAGCTCGTTCGGGTGGAACACCTGGGCCAGCACCCGCTCGGCGACCTTGCGGAACCGGAACTCCAGGTCGTGCGAGAGCCGCACGCTCAACGCGTGCAGCGAGCGGTCGACCTCGTTGGGCAGGTTCTTCATCTCGCTGCCGCTCGCCTTGTCGATCTTGTTGAGGTAGTCCTCCTGGAGCTTCGTGATGTACTGCCGCAGCCGCGTCGTGGCCTCCACCCGGGCCCGCTGCGTCTCCGTGTTCAACGCCAGCGACCACTGCCGCGATTCGGTGCGCTTACGGGCGGCCACCTTGGCCCGTTCGTCCTTGGCCCGCTGGATGTCGCCCGGGTCCGGGTCGGTGGCCTTCATCCGGTCGCCGATCTCCTGGTCGAGCCGGATCACCTCGCTGCGCACCGACCGCAGCACGTTGGCCAGCTGGATCGAGTGCCCCTTGCCGGCCAGGTCGATCAGGGCGTGCTGCAGCTCGGCGATGCGCGACTCGCGGATCAGCTCGGCCTGCGCGTCGCCCGACATGGACATGGCCATCTCGGCCAGCCGGGCCGAGACCGGGAACCAGGGCGCCGAGCCGAACCGGGGCGCATGGGCCTGCAGCTGACCCTTGTTGTCGGCCAGGATCGTCCGCCAGCCCGGGTAGGCGTCGCATTTGGTCAGCGCGAAGATCACGAAGTTGACGCGCTTGCTGGCCTCGATGAGGAAGTCCAGTTCGGGCTTGGAGAACGGCGAGGAGGCGTCGACCACGAACAGCAGCGCCGTGCCCCGCTCCACCGCGTCCAGCGCGATCTCCGCGTGCAACGGGTCCAGGCCGCCGACGCCGGGGGTGTCGATGATCGTCAGGTACTGCAGCAGCGGCGCGTTGTGGTACACCTCGATGCGCCGCGGCGGGCGCAGCCCGTCGGGCAACCGGCCCAGCACCGTCGCCCAGTCGCGCAGGTCGCCGTGGCTGAGCGGCACCGGGTCCTCCCGGCCCGGCAGGTACGCCCGGGCCCCCAGCGTGGTCGCGTAGCGGAACTCCAGGAACGACGAGGTCGCCACCGCCGCGTCGACCGGGGACAGGTTCGGCACCCCGATCAGCATGTTGGTCAGCGAGCTCTTGCCGCGCTTCGTCTCGCCGACCACCACGATCGACGGGCGGGTCACGTCGCGCCGCTTCACCTGGTCGAGGTCGGCCGCCGCATCCGGGTCGATCTTGCGGAGGAACGCGAGCCCGCCGTCGACCGCCTGCTTGAGCAGCTTCTGGATCGCGGCATCCGGGTTCGGCTTCGCGGTCGGCTGCTGGGTCTGGGTCACCGGTCCTCCTCGGTACGACGGCGCGGGTGCTGGACGGTCGGGTGCTGGCCCGTCGTGGAGTGCTGGCCGGTGGAGTGCTGACCGGTCGAGTGCTGGCCGGTGGAGTGCTGCCCCGTGGCGTGCTTGCCCGTCGTGGACCCGCCGCCCGCGGCGCCGCCGCCGCCCGCCTGGTAGACGGTGACCACCGGGGCGCGCAGGACGCGTCCGGTGCGGTCGACGTAGCCGGGCACCTCCACCGCCGCGATCGTGCCGGTCAACGACGGGTCGGACACCGGGGTGGCGCCGCCGGCCTCGTGCCGGGCCGGGTCGAACCGGTCGCCGACCGGCTCCACCACCGTCACCCCGGCGTCGCGCAGCGCCGCGGCCAACCGGTCGGCCAGCGCCCGGCTGGTCACCCGGTCACGCACGTAGATGCACGCCCGCACGAGGGCGGCGCGGTCCGCGTCGAGTCGGGGGTCGGCTCCGGCCGCAACCCGCGACGGCCCGCCGGCCGCCGGCGGACCGGAGGTGGGCACCGGCGGGCGGCGCAGGCCCGCGGCGAGCAGCAGCCCCATCGCGACGGCCACGGCCACACCGGCGCCGACGACGGCGACCAGCGCCGGGATGGCCGCGAACTTCTCCTCGGTGCAGGTCTGCGCGGGCGCGGCCTGCTGGGTGGCGGGCGGCTGCGCACCGGCCTCGGTGGGCGCCGGCGCGTCGGCCGGGACCGACCGCTCCGGCCGCGCCCCGACGGTGCTGCCCAGCGACCCGCCGCCGCCCGGGTTGTTGTCGACCACCGCGCCACCGGTGGGGCTGGCCGCCGGGGCCGAGGCCGGCGCGGTCTGCTGCTGCGACGGTGTCGGCGCCGGGGTGCACGTCTCGGCGCGCCCCACCAGGCCGACTGCGATTCCGGTGAGCAGCACGAGGACCGCCGCTGCGGCGCCCGCGAGCACACGCAGGCTGTTCGGGGACATGTCGACGCTCCTGTAGACCGCTTAGTTGAACCTGGCTTGGCCGCGAACGCGCTGGGACAGCAGATAGAAGCCACGATGAGCCACCAGCGCAACCCTGGACTGCGCCGGACTGGCCCCCGCCACCGCGTACGCCCGCCACCGGGTCGCGGCCTCCAGCGCGGCCTTGACCAGGTGTTCGGCCGGCGCGCCCGGCAGGCTCAAGATCCAGCTCGGATCGGTGGACAGGGCCAGCTTGGTGAGCTCCGACTGCATGTCGTCGGGCAGGTCGACGGCACCGGTGGTGACCAGCTGCGCCACCTCCAGCAGCCGCAACCGGTGGTAGTCGGGCTGCTGCAGCACCCGCTCGATGGCGTCGCGCAGCAGCTCCCGGTCCTGGGGCCGGTCGGCGTGGCTGGCGATCTTCTCCAGGCTGGACAGCCCCCAGCCGGCCTTGATCGCGTCGCTGCGCCAACGGAACGCCTGGTCCAGCGTCTGCCGCAGGCGCAGGAAGCCGGAGGCCTGCAGCAGCAGCCGGACCAGTTCGCCGGTGGCCAGCTGCGGACGCTGCACCAGCATGTGGATCGCGAAACTGATCCCGTACAGGTCGAGCAGCCGCAGCAGCCGCTCCCGGGCCTCCCGGGTGACGGTGGTCTCCCGGTTGCAGAACAGGTCGACGGAGGCCAGCAGCACCTGCCGGTCGCCGAGCGGCAGGGCCGCCAACTGCCGCAGCGCCTCGCAGTCGGCCGCGGTGAGCCGGCCCGCCTCGGTGGTCTCGGCGAGCAGGCCGACGATCGGCACCACGTCGGAGACCACCCGGCGCAGCACCTTCGCCTGGTCGTTGGCCAGCGGCTCGGCCACCGGCCACGGGTCGGCGCCGCTGCCGGCCAGCTTGTCGACCTTGTTGAACAGGCCGAGCGAGTTGATCGGGTTGCTGGACAGCCGGGCCGACATCGACCGGAACGCCTCCAGCGCCTGGACGTCGTCCTCGCGCACCGACTGGGTGAACACGTAGATGATCGCCTCGGACCCGGACAGCGCCCGCGCCGAGTCGTCGTCCAGGTCGTCGTCGATCGGTGCCTCGTTGAACAGGAACCGCTGCGCCTGCGCGCTGACGGCGGTGTTGGCGCTGGCCAGACCCGGGGTGTCGATGACGGTCAGGTCGCGCAGGTGGTCACTGGTGAGGGTGACGTCGACGTAGGCGATCTCGCCGCGCGGCACGCCGAGGCGCTGCGGGATCATCCCGGCCTCGTCCAGCGGGAGGCTCGCGCGGCTGCCGTTGCGACGCACCACGTCGACGCGGTCGGAGGTGCCGTACCGGAACTGGGTGACGATGCGGGTGCACTCGCCGACCTCGGTGGGCGCGACGCGCCGCCCGATCAGCGCGTTCACGAGCGTGGACTTGCCGGCCTTCAGCCGGCCGGCGATGGCGACCCGCAGCGGCTCGCCGAGCCGGCGCCGCACGTCGAAGACCTGCGCCTGGGTGCCACCACCGAGCCGGTGGCCGACCTCCTGGCAGAGGTCGGCCACCCGCGAGCTCAACGGTCCTGGTGCCATCGATTCAGGCGATCACGCCGACGGAGGTGGCGGTACATCTGGGCGGATTGGGCCATCCGTCTTGATTCACATGTCCGACACGACGCTGGGATACGTACCACCGTTCGGCCACAATGGCTGCGTACCCTGCCCGAGTGGTCCCGTAGCTTCCGGTGTCGTAACGTTCCGTGCCCGCGTCGTACACAGCCATATAATCCCCCACCACCCACGGATTGCCATGTCAGGCTCTATCGGCAACCAGACTACGAATATCCTGCCGGCGCAGGATCCCATGTTTGTGCCACCTCGTGGGGAGGACGACGTGCCCGAAGCAGCAGACGGCGGAGCGCCACCGCGCCCGGCACCGGCGGTGGGCCGGGCCCGGGTACCGGCTCCGCCGGCCGCAGCAGCGGGCACCGGCCCGTCGGTCGGGGCCTCCGGCCCGGAAGGCTCGAATCCACCGGCCGGTCCGGTGCAATCCGGATCGTCCGGTCAGCCGGTGGCTGAGTCGGCAGCTCAACCGGCCTCCGACCCGGCGGCCGCCGTCGTGGCCGCCGCCGCCGCGGCGCTGCGCGAACCCGGCCTCGTGGTGCTCGCCGGAGCGCCCGGCAGCGGCCGCTCCACCCTGCTGCGCCGGCTGCAGGAGAGCTTCCGCGGCACCGTCTACGCCGGCGGCGGCCTGGCCATGCTGCGCGGCGTGGCGGCCCTGCCGCTGGCCCGCGCGGTGCGGGTCCGGCTGCCCGTGCACGACCCGGCGCTGCTCGCCGAGGCCGTGCGCTCCCGGGTCCGGCACGGCCTGCTGCTCATCGACGACCTGCAGTGGGCCGACCCGCTCACCGTCGCCGCCCTGCCGGCGATCGCCGAGCACTGCCGCGTCGCGGTCACCCTGCGCACCCCGCACCGGCTGCCCGGCGACGCGGAACGCATCCTGCGCGAGGCGGCCACCGTGTGGCTGTCCGCGCCGCCGCTGCCGGCGTCGGTGGCCGAGGGCATGGTCCGCCAGATCGCCCCGGCCGCGTCCCCCGGCGCGGTGGCCGACATCGTCCGGCGCGCCGGGGGCATCCCGCTGGCGCTGACCGCGCTGGCCCGCCGCGCCGCCGCCCGCCGCGAAGGCGGCGCCGAGCGGGGCGCCGACGCCGACGCCGACGGCAGCGGCCTGGCCTACGCCGTCGCCGCCGCGCTGGCCGACCTGGGCCGCCCGGCCCGTACCGGCATGGCGGCCCTCGGCCTGCTCGGCCGGCCCGCCCCGGCCGCCATGCTCGGCGAGGGCGTCGCCGAACTCGCCGCCGCCGGGCTGGTCGAGGTCACCGGCACCACCGCCACCCCGGTCTCGCCGTACGTCGCCGAGATCGCCGCGGGCCTGCTCGACCCGGCCGAGCGGGCCGCCCTGCACCGCCGGTTGGCCGGCGTCGTGCCGCCCCGCGAAGCGGCCCGGCATCTGGCCGCCGCCGGTGCGGCGGCCGAGGCGTACACCGTCGCCGTCGACGCGGCCGCCGCCACCGCCTCCTCCGGGGAGCGCGCCGAACTGCTGCTGCTGGCGTGCGAACTGCCCGGCGTCACCCCGACCGGCGAGGTGCGGCTGGCCGCCGCCCGGGCCGCCCTGGTCGCCGGCCGGCCCCAGGCCTGCCTGCGGGTACTCGGCGACGAGAAGACGCCGCTGCCCGTCGACCCGGCGCAGCAGCCAGCCGCGGCCGTGCTGCGCGGCGAGGCGCTGCTGCAGACCGGTGCGGCCGCCGCCGCCCGGGCGGCGGTCGCCGACGTGCCCGACGACGCCGACCCCGACGTCCTCGGCGGCCGGGACCGGCTGCGGCTGCTCGGCCTGCTCGGCGGCGCGGCCGGTGCGGCCGCCTCGTCGGCCGCGGCCGATGCCGCCGCCGAGGAGGCCCGGATCCGGACCCGGCACGGTGACGAACCCACCCACCTGGGCCTGCGGGCCGCCCTCGCCGCGGTCCGGGCCGCCGCCCGGGCCCCCGGCTGGGAGTACGCACTGGCCAGCGCCGCCGCCGCGGCCGGCACCGGCGGCGACCCGCTGGCCGCCCGGTGGAGCGCCTGGCTGCTGGTGGAGACGCTCGCCGCCGACGGCCGGCTCGCCGACGCGGCGGCCGCCGCCGCCACCGCCGGCAACGCCTGCGCCGCCGACCTCGCCTACAGCTGGCAGACCCGGTTCGTGGCCGCCCAGCTGTGGTGCACCGCGCTGCGCGGGGCCGACCTGGACCAGGTCAGCAGCCGCGCCGGCGACCTCACCGACCGGACGCTGCCGGCCATCGCCCGCGGCTACGCCGCCGCCGCCGTCAGCCTGACCGAGGCCGACGGCGGCCTGCTCGCCTCCGCCCGGGGCCGGCTCGCCGACGCCGGGCGGGGCCCGGCCGCCGCCGTCGTCGACTGGGTGGCCCGGGAGGCGGCCTGGCTCGACGGCCAGCCCGAACTGGCGGCCACGGTGCCCGGCGCCGGAGCCGGGCCGCTGCTCGACGGGCTGCGGCTGATCACCGCGCACTGGGCCGCCCACGACACCGGCGCGCCGGCCCGCGGCGCCGATCCGGACCTCCTCCCGGCGGGCACCGACCTGCCGTTGCCCGTCGTGCGCGACACCGTCGCCGCGTGGGCCACCCGCAGCGCCGACGGGTTCGCCGCGGTCGCCGGGCACTGGCACGACGTCGCCCGCCGCGAGGAGGTCCGCGCCCTGCTCGCCGCCGGGCTGCTCGACGAGCAGGCCGACCGGGCCGTGCCGGCCCTGCTGCAGGCGGAGAAGCTCGCCGAGGAGGCCGGCCTGGTCGTGCTGCTCGGCCGCACCCGGCGGGCACTGCGCCGGCACGCCGTGCGGCGCGACACCCGGGGCCGGCGGGCCGGTGACGAGCTCACCGACCGGGAACGCGACGTCCTGCGGCTGGTGGCCAAGGGCGAACCCACCCGTCGCATCGCCGGGCAGCTCGGGATCTCCCGGGAGACCGTCGAGACGCACATCCGGGCCGGAATGCGTAAGCTTGGCGCCCGCACTCGTACCGAGGCGGCGGCACTGGCCATGGAGGCGTTATCGCTGGAGGAGCCGGCGTGAGGCGACTTAGCAAGGCGCGGGTATGACAGCCGTCCCACCCGTGCCCCGGTACATCGTCGACGGGGGTGCGGAGGCGACATCCGTGCTGCGCCGGCTGACCCGCGCCGGCTGGACCACCCGGGAGGGCTTCGCCCTGCCGGAGACCAGCTGGGACGTGTCCGGGGCCAAGCTGGTGCTGTTCGGCCGGGTCGCCGACGGCGACACCGCCGAACTGGCCGTGCACGCGGCCGCCCGCGGCGCCGGGGTGGTGGCCATCGCCGACACCGGAACCGACGTCGGCCGGGCCCTGCTGGCCGACCTGGCCCGGGTCGGCCCGGTCAGCACCGACCCCGACGCGCCGGTCGCCGGCGAGACCAGTGAACCGGCCGGCGGCGGTGGCGGGCCGCAACTCGCCCCCGAACAGCGGGCCCTGCTCGAACGGCTGGCCGGCGGCGAGACGATCGCCGCCGCGGCGGCCGCCGAGTTCCTGTCGCTGCGCACCGCGAACCGGCGCATCGCCGAGGCCCGCGAGGTGCTCGGCGTGCGCACCACCCGCGAGGCGGTGCTCGCCTACCTGCGCATCCGCCGCGAATCCCGGGACAACTGAGCCCCATCCGGTGCCGTACGGTCGGCGGCCGCCGTACGGCGGCGGACGGTCAGCCGGCGTTCGAGCCGACGGCGTCGCGGTCCCGCGTGCGCGTCGTCGACAGCGGGCGGGTCCGGTCCCGGTAGCGCGGCAGCCGCGGCTCGTCGACCCGCAGCGGCTCCAGCGCGTCGGTGATCGCCGCCATGATGCGCTCGGTGGCCCGCAGCGCCGACCCGGTGGCGCCGGCGGGCAGGTCGGACAGGTCGACCGGGGGCCCGAAGTGCACCCGCAGCACCGGCCGGCGCAGCACCGCCCGCAGCAGCGTGGCCAGCATCGCCCCGTTGCCGTGGTAGGCCAGGATCTCGTGCGCGCCCCACTGCGCCACCGGCACCACCGTCGCCCCGGTGGTCAGCGCCAGCCGGGCCACCCCGGTCTTGCCGCGCTCCGGCCACATCCCCGGGTCCAGCCCGATGCGGCCCTCCGGGTACAGCGCCACCACGGCTCCGCCGGCCAGCGCGTCCTGCGCCTCGTGCAGCGCGTCGGCCGCGCTGGCCGAGCGCCGGTTGACCGGGATGTGCCCGCACGCCGTGAGCACCGGGCCGACGACCGGAGCGCGGAACAGCCCGGCCGTGGCCATCAGCCGGGGCGCGATGCGCCGCGCGCGCATCGCGGCCACCAGCACGATCGGATCGAAGTTGCCGATGTGGTTGCTGGCCATCAACACCGGCGTGCCACGCAGCTCGGCCGGCAGGTCACCGGACACCCGCAGCCGGCCCACGCACGCGACCAGGACGCGGGCGACGACCATCAGCGCCCGCCACACCCGCGGGGCCCGCCACGCCGGATCCGACGCACCGCCGATCTCGTCCATCAGAGCGGAGATCCTGCCACGCGCGACGGACGGCTACCAGCGACCCGCCGCCGAGCCGCCCACGGCGGGTCCGGCTCGGCTCCTCAGCCGGCGTCGCGCAGCTCGGCGAGCCGCGACTCGACCTCGGCCAGCTCCGCCCGCAGCCGCTCGGCCTGCTGCTCCGCCTCGGCGCGCGCCGCGGACACGATGTCGTCGACCGCGTCGTGCACGCCCGGCACGTCGAGCATCGACACCATCTTCAGCGCCTCCGCGGGCTTGATCACGTACGGCTTGGCCAGCGCCTTCGAGCCCTGGGTCGCCCCGACCATCCACTCGCCCTCGGCGTAGGTGAGGGTCACCGTCAACGACGGCGGCGCCTTCGGCTTGCCGGCCTTGCGCGCCGGCGCCTTGGCGGGGGTAGCGGCCGAGGGCGGAGCGGCCGGGGGAGGAGTGGCAGCCGGTGCAGGGGCGGCCGGCGGATCGGCCGGTTTCGCCGTCGCCTTCTCCGTCGCCTTCTCCGTTGCCTTCTCCGCGGCCTTGACCGGCGGTGGAGCCTTGACCGGCGGTGGAGCCTTCACCGGCTCGGCGTTGACCGGCTCGGCTCTTGCCGGCTCTGCGGCCGCGGCGGCGGCCGCCTTCGCGGCCTTCGCCGGGCGGCCGGCCCCGTTGAGCGGTGCGGTGGTGGACGACGGCACGGAGGGCTCCTCTCGGGGACCGGGCAACGGCGCGGGCAGGGCAGCAGCGGCCCGGACCGACGGTTTGGTGCGGGCCGGCAACTGCAGATCGGCGGGGGAGAACGGCAGCTCGTCGTGGCCGAACCGGACCACCACCCACTCGTCGGACAGCTCCGGATCGGTCAGCTCCACCACCTGACCCACCTGCCCGGCGATCTGACCGGCGGCGGCGGTGAAGACCACCTTGGGCTTGCGCCCGGTGGCCAGGGTGTCTCGGATGCGGGCCAGCTCATCGGTGGACAGGCCGGGGGCCGCGGTACGGGTCGCCATCGCATCCCCTCTCACGAACATGTGTTCGGATCTTCTTACCAGCCCCGTACGACAAATCCCGCGCGACGCGCTGGCCCGCATCCGTGCGATCAGGTGTCGCTGCCCGGCCGCGGGCGGTACACGCCGAGGTGGTTGCCCTCCGGGTCGAGGACCTCGGCGAAGATCAATCCGTCGGGCGTGGTGGTCACCGGCACGACGACCGTACCGCCGCCGTCGGTGACCCGCTCGCAGGTGGCCTCGACGTCGTCGACGACCACGCAGAAGATGGCGTGGTTGGGCATGCCACCGCCGTGCGCGACGAGGCCGCCGCCGATCGAGCGCGCCGACGGCGTCGCGACGATCCGGTACGCCGACTCACCGCTGAACGTCCAGCCGAACACGCCGCCGTAGAACTTCTCGGCCCGGTCGCCGTCGTGGACGCCGATCTGGAACCAACCGATGCCGTTGGCCGTGGGCAACCCGGTGGACACCATGGAACCTCCTCGTGGGCCGGTGCGGACCGTCCGCCCGGCGCCCGACGAGCCTCGCGACCGTCGGCGACACCGTCCTGTCGGTGTTTACCCGCCGCCGACGGTGAGCCGCGTCACATACCCGGCGGGCAGGTCCAGGTCGTCGGTCGGGTCGAGACCGCGCGGCGGCGCGGTCTCGCCGGTCTGCCGGGCCGCGCGGATGCGGTCCAGCCGGAACGCCCGGAAGCCGGCCCGCAGCCGGCACCACGCGATCAGGTACCAGTGGACGGACCCGCCGACGTACCCGACCGGTTCGACGATCCGCTCCGAGACGGCGCCGGCCCGGTCGCCGTAGACGATGGCCAGCACCCGGCGGCCGGTGACCGCGTCGTGGATGCCGACCGGACTGCGCGGCGGTGGCTGCGGTGCCGGCGGGCGCACCAGGCTGACCCGGGCCGCCAGGTCCTCGGCGCGGGCGACGTCGCCGGGTGCCATCACGGCCACCAGCTTCGCCAGCGCGGACCGGCCGGCGTCGTAGAACGGCGTACCGGCCAGCCCGTGCAGGGCGACGGCGACCGCGAGCGCCTCGCCGGAGGTCACGTTGACCGGTGGCAGCGTGCGGGAGCGGTCCAGCGTGTAGCCGCCGCCGCGGCCGGTCTGCGCGTAGATCGGCACGCCGGACTGCTGCAACGCGCCGATGTCGCGCTCGACGGTGCGGGTGCTGATCTCGAAACGGCGGGCCAGCCAGCGCGCCGTACGGGTGCGCGGCGCCACCGCGCGCAACTCCTCGACCATCGCGTAGAGCCGATCGGTGCGGTTCACGGCGGCAGGCTAGCGCCGGGGTACGACGCTTCCCCGGCGACGGCTCCGAACCCGGTTCGATAATGAATATTATGTAAATTCAAGCGCCGATCTTGGACCCCGGTCGGTGCTGGAGCACCGACCGGAGTCCAAGATCGCGAAAGAATGGTCGGGTGCTCCCCGACCTGGATGGTGTCCCGGCCGACATCGGCGGTCGCATCGAGACGTCCGAACCGCTGACCCACAACCAGGGCAACGCCGCCACCGGCGGGATCTGGCGGGTGCGCGGCCCGGCCGGGACCGCGGTCCTGAAGATCGCCCGGCCGCCCGGCGACGCACCGGTCGGTTCGCCGGCCTGGCAGACCAGCGCCGAACCGACCCACTGGAACTACTGGCGGCGGGAGGTGACGGCCTACACCAGTGGCTTCGCGGCCCGCGTCTATGCCGGCACGGGCATCGCCCCGCCGGTGCTGCTGGCCGAGCGCACCAGGGCCGACGGCGGGGTGGAGCTCTGGCTGGCCGAGGCCACCGGCACGCCGGGCACGTCCTGGACCCCGCAGCGGCTGGGGCGCTTCGCCCACCAACTCGGCGCGGCGCAGGCCCGCTGGGTGGGTCGGGTGCCGGACGAGCCGTGGCTGTCGCGCGGCTGGCTCGGCCAGTACCTGCGCGAGGGCCCCGCCCGCCGGCTGGCCGACCTGGATGACGGCTGCTGGGACCATCCGGTCGCGGCCGTCTGGCCGCGCCGGGTCCGCGCCGGGTTGCGCGGGTTGTGGCTTCGCCACGACGACGTGCGCCGCGCCGTCGAGGCCGCCCCGCGCACGCTGTGCCATCTGGACGTGTGGCCGACCAACCTGATCGAGGACGGCGCCGGCACGGTGCTGCTGGACTGGTCGTTCGTCGGCGACGGCGCCGTCGGCGAGGATCCGGCGAACCTGATCGTCGACAGCGTGACCGACGGCCTGATGGACGCCGCTCTCCTGCCCGCCATCGACACCGCCGTGACCGATGGCTACCTGGCCGGGTTGCGCGACGGCGGGTGGCACGGCTCCCCCGCCGCCGTCCGCCGCGCGATCATGGCCGCCGGCGCGGCGAAGTACAGCTGGTTCGGCCCCGCGGTGCTGAGCCGGGCCGCCAGCGGCGAGCGGTACGGGCACAGCCAGTACGGCCAGGACCGCGGCGCCGAGCAGGCCCTGCTACGCCTGCGCGGCCTGATGACCATGCTCGTCGACTGGGCCGAGCGGTCCTAGCGCCGATCGTGGCCCGCAACGGGTGTCGTGGCGCCCATTCCCGACCACGATCGCCGTTGCGGTGGCGCGACGCGGACCGCCGCGAACGCCACCAGTGCCAGCACCTGGGTGCCGGCCGCTACCAGCAGCACCAGCACGAGCGACTGCTCGGCCAGCGCCCCGGCCAGCGCCGCGCCCAGTGCGCCCGCGCTGACCTTGAGGCTCGCCCCGGTGGTGAACACCTGGGCCCGCAGCCGCTCGGGCGCCTCCCGGTGCCGTACCTCGATCACGGCGGCCAACTGCGGGCCGTCGGCGACGCCGAACACGAACGCGGCGCCGATCACCACCGCGGCGTGCGGCGCGACCGCGAGGCCGGCCAGCACCACCCCGGCCAGCACCGTCGCCACCACGAAGGTCGTGTCGGGCCGCATCGGCAGCGGCCAGCGGGCCGTCGCCACCGTTGCCAGCAGAGCGCCGACGGCGAGCACCGACAGCAGCGACGCCCCGCGCGCCGTGCTGCCGAAGTGTTCGGCCCCCAGCAGCGGGCAGGCCACGATGAACATGCCGAACCCGACGAACGCGATCACCGACGCCAGCGTGACCCGTCGCAGGCCGGGTATCGACACGATCGCTCCGGCGCCGGCCCGCAGCGCCACGAGCACCGAGGTGTCCAGGCGACCACGGGCCGGCGCCGGCAGCGTCGCCGCGACCGGGACGGCCAGCGCGAGCAGGACGATCGCCCCGGCCACCGCCCAGCCGGCCCCGACCAGCCCGGCCACCGCCGCCGCCAACCCCGGCCCGGTCAACCCGCCGAAGTTGTACGTGGCCGCGTCCAGGGACTGCGCCCGGCGCAACCGGGCGGCCGGTACGACGTCGCCGAGCTGGGCCGTCCACCCGCCCGTCAGCGCGGGGGCGAGCAGGCCCGCCGCGACGGCCGTCGCGATCACCACCGCGGTCGGGACGCGACCGAGGGTGACCGACACGACGGCCAGTCCCCCGGCGTAGCCGGTCAGCGCCAGGGCGAGCAGGCGACCGGGCCGGGCGGACCGGTCGAACAGCGCGCCGAGGACCGGACCGCCGACGGCGGCGGCGACGGTGAGCCCGGCGTAGATCAGCGACGCGGTGCGGGTGGAGCCGGCGACCGCGAGGCCGAGCAGCAGCAGCGCCGGCCCGGACATGGCGTCGGCCGTGCGGGCGAGCGTCGCCCCGGTGAGGTAGCGGGCCAGCCCGAATCGGGCCGACACCGACCCGATCGACGCCGGCTCGACAGACACCGGCTCAACGGTAGGCGACCCGGCCCCGGGAGATCACCATCCGGGTGCGGCCCAGGGACGTGATGTCGGTCATCGGGTCGCCGTCGACGATCAGCAGGTCGGCGTCGAGGCCGGGGCGTAGGCGGCCGGTGCGCTGCTCCAGGCGGCAGGCCCGCGCGGCGACGCTGGTCGCCGACGCGAGCGCCGCGACCGGCGGCATGCCGCAGCCGACGAGTCCGTCGAGCGACAGCGGCAGCAGGCCGTGCGGCTTGGCCGGGTTGATGCCGCAGTCCACGCCCGCGACCAGCGTCACCCCGGCCCGGATCAGCGTGGCGATCTGGCCGGGCCGGTCCTCCAGCCGCATGTTGCCGCGGGCCAGCGCCGTCCGCAGCTGCGGCGGCAACTCGCCACCGGTCCGCTGGGCGTCGAAGCCGAACGTCGGGCAGACGAACGTGCCGGCGGCCGCGAGCCGCTCCGCCAGCTCCGGCGGGGTGTACATGCCGTCGCCGGTCAGGCAGGTGGCGTGCTCGATGCCGTCGACGCCGGCGTCGAGCGCCAACTCCACCGCGGCCACGGGGTGGGCGTGCGCGGTGACCGGCAGGCCGTGCCGGTGCGCCTCCGCGACCAGCAGCCGGACGTCGGCGAGCGTGAACTGGCAGGCCAGCACGTCGGTCGTCGTGGTCATGACGCCGCCGCTGACCATCACCTTGACCACGTCGGCGCCGCGTTCGGCCCGCTCGCGGACGGCGGCGCGGATGTCGGCGGCGGTGGCGACCTCGCCGCCCATGCTCCAGCAGTGCCCCCCGACGCTGGTGACCGGCGGGCCGGCGGCAACCACGGTGGGCCCGCCCGCCGGCGCGTGGTGCCGGTCGACGACGGTGTAGCGGTGGTCGCCGAGGTCGCGCACGGCGGTGACGCCGGCGGCGAGGTGCGCGTGCAGGGCGTTCTCGACGACGGCGTCCAACTCGATGGGCGTCATGTCGGGGATGCGGTCCAGTGCGCCCGGGCCGGCGTCGCCGCACAGGTGCACGTGGGCGTCGATCAGTCCGGGCAGCAGCGTCGTGCCCGGTAGGTGGGTGACGTCGCAGCCGTCGGGGGCGGGCGCGCCGCCGGGTTCGACGCCGACGATGCGACCTCCGTCGACGAACACGAGCACCCCACCGGGCAGCGGCCGCTCGCCGTCGAAGGCGGTGTCGGCCCGGTAGGCCAGCACTAGCGCGTGACGGGCGCGCCGGCCCGTATCACGGCGGCGCGCAGGTTCTCCAGCCGAACCACCTCGCCGGCCGAGCCCCAGTACCCCTCCGGGACCTCGTGCACGATAACCCAGATCGAGTCGGCCCGGTCCAGCCCGGCGGCGACCCGGATGGTCTCGGTCGCCTCCGCGATCAGCCCGGCCCGCCGGCGCTCGCTGAGCACGCCCGCCGGAACCGTGGTCTCCAGGATGAGGTGCGGCTCGTCGGTGGGGCCGTCGCCGTCGTGCACCGCACCCTCGGCCAGCTCGTGGACGTGCACCCAGGCGATGGACCGGGCGAACCGGGAGTCCGGGGCGCCCTCCCACTTCAGCATCACGGCGGCGAGCTGGCGGGGCAGGTCGCGCTTCGCGTCCGGCGGGAGCGCACCCGGCGAGACGGTCAGGTCGAGCTTGGGCACGGCGGCCTCCCTGGATTCGCTTTCCGGACTCAGCGGCGGACTCAGCGCCAGCCTAGGGAGCGCCGGCCCGATAATCCATTGCCCGTCCACCGGGCCGGACGGCACGATTCCCGACGTGATAATCGCCAGAGTGCTCCTCGCGCCCCCCGCCCCTGCGGCGGAAGGTGTGGCGCGACAGCAGACTGGCGCCCCGACCGGAACGGCGCGCAAGCCCCAGCGGTGAGCGGCGGCCTCGGCGGGGCCGCGCTCGCCGGGCTGGTCGCGGGATACGGCGTCGCCGTGCCCGTGGGAGCCATCGGAGCCCTGCTCGTCAGCCTCACCGCCCGCACCTCACTGCGCGTCGGCGCCGCGGCGGCCCTCGGGGTCGCCACCGCCGACGGGGTGTTCTGCGCCATCGCCGTCATCGGCGGCTCCGCAGCCGCCAGCTTCATCGAACCGGCCGCCGAACCGTTGCGCTGGGCGGCCGTCGTGGTGCTGCTGGCACTGGCCGTCCGCACCGCGTACACGGCGTGGAAACAGCACCGCGACGGGGCGTCGGCCCGGCCCACCCGGGGGTTGGACACCGCGTGGCGGGCCTACGCGGCGCTGCTCGCCCTGACCATGCTCAACCCGTCCACGATCATCTACTTCGCGGCGCTGGTGCTGGGCCGGCAGGCGACCGGCATGGACGGCGCCGCCGCCGGCACGGTGTTCGTCGTCGCGGCGTTCGTCGCCTCGGCGAGCTGGCAACTGTTGCTGGCCGCCGGCGGCGGGGTGCTCGGCCGGTTGTTGACCAGCGCCCGCGGCCGGTTCCTGACCACCGTGACGTCCAGTGTGGTCATCGCCGCGCTCGCCGTGGGGCTGGCACTCGGGTGACGGGCGCTGGGCCGCGGTCAGTCCAGCGCTCAGTCCAGCGCTCAGTCCAGCGCTCAGCCGAGGCGGGCCGCCACCGGCGTGCCGTACCGCTGCGCCATCGCGGCCTTCATGCCGTGCGGGAAGCGGGTGCGGCACGTCCGGTGGACGGCCAGCAGCCGCCGCTGGGCGGCGCCGTCGCCGTCCCAGGCGGCCAGGCAGTCCTCCGGGGCCAGGTTGGCGGCGGCCAGGATCGACCCGGCCGCACCCACCAGCGCCGCGTACGAGGTCAGCACCGCGGCGCCGCTGTACGTCCAGCCGGACCACGCCTCCAGTTCGCGCAGCAGCCGCTCCGGGTCACCGCTGGAATCCTTGATGCCCTGCAGCGGCAGGGTGCCCAGCGCGTCGACAGGCACCTCGCCGCCGGCGTTCGGCGGGAAGTGGTAGGCCAGCACCGGCGCCGGGCCGGCGGCCGCGGCCACGTTCGTGAAGTACGCCTGCGGGTCGCCCCGGTGCGGCGGCGCCACCAGGACGGCGTCGGCGCCCGCCGACACCGCCGCGACCACCCGGTCGCAGGCCGGCCGCCACCATGCGCCCGACGCGCCGGCCACCACCGGCACGTCCGGGCAGGCGGAGCGCACCGCGGCGAGCAGGGCCACCCGCTCGGTGTCGGTCAGCGCGGCCGCCTCACCGGTGGAGCCGGCCACCACCACCGCTTTCACCCCGGCGTCGACGAGCCGGGCCGCGTGCGTGGCCGTCGCGTCGACGTCGACCGTCTTCTCGTCGTGGAAGAGGGTGGCCAGCGCCACGGCCACACCGGACCACAGGGGATCTGTCACCGGTCCAGTCTCGCGCACCGTCCACCAGACCGCCGGCTGCTCTACGGTGACCGCATGCGCCTCGACTTCGCGACGTTCGCCGCGCGGCCCGACCTCATCCCCCTCGCCAACCAGTTCCCCGGCGGCTGGCACGAGTTCATGTACCACGACCCGGTCGCCCCGCTGTACTTCGACCAGGCGGACACGACGTGGGCGGAGTACGCGCTGATCGCGACGGACGCGGCCGACCCGACGCGGCCGGTGGCGCGGGCCTACAGCGTGCCGTTCGACGTGCCGGCCGACCCGGCGGACCTGCCGCCCGACGGCTGGGACCGGGTGGTCCTCACGTCGGCGCTCGAGCTGGCCGCCGGCCGGCACGGCGGGCAGGTGTCGGCGCTGGAGATCACCATCCAGCCGGAGCTGCGAGGCAAGGGCCTGGCGGGGCAGGTCCTCAACGCGATGCGCGACAACGTCAAGCGGCTCGGGCACTCGGTGCTGGTGGCGCCGGTGCGGCCGAGCGCAAAGTCGGACGTGCCGACCGAGCCGATCGACGAGTACGCGTTCCGGGTGCGGGCCGACGGGCTGCCCGTCGATCCGTGGCTGCGGGTGCATGTGCGGGCCGGCGCCGAGATCGTCAAGGTGGCGCCGCGGTCGATGACGATCGCGGGGACGCTCGCCGAGTGGCGCGAGTGGACCGGGCTGCCGTTCGACGCGCCGGGCCCGGTCGTCGTTCCGGGTGCGCTGGTTCCCGTGCACTGCGACCCGGTGCAGGGTGTGGCCGTGTACGTCGAGCCGAACGTATGGGTGCGCCACCAGCTCTGACCCGACCCACCAAGATCAAGTAGCGCCCCTCCCCCGTGGCTTGTGTTTGCGTTGCGTAGGTCACATCGCGTAAGGCGTCCTAGGATGCTAGGACGGGACCCTACGGATCAAGGCCCCACGGCGGCCGGTAGAGTTAGGGTTCCCTAACTGCGACGGATGAGGGGTTGCCGCGTTGCCCCAGCGCCCGGCCAGTACCGAGGTCAGATCCGTCTTCGAACGCACCCACGACGAGTGGCTGCGCGCGAACCGGCCCGACCTCGCCGACCGGTTCACCGCCGAGCTTCCCGGCGCCCGGGCAGCCGTCCTGGCCCGCCTCTGGGGCGCGATCGCACGGGAGCCGCTACCCGGCAAGGTCGCACGACCAGCAGCCGGAACGGTCGAGTTCGCCCACACGACGGTCGCCGGGCCGGCGGCCGCCGCGGAGCCGTTCGCCGTCGCCACGGCGGGGCTGACCGTCGGCGGCGAGGAGAGCCCGGGGGCCCTCGCCGCCGCGCTGTGGCCGGACCGGCCCGCCTTCGCCGCCGAGCTGGACAACAGCGTCGCCAACCTGGCCCTCGCGCGCGCCGCACACCTGCGCGTCCGGCCGCCGCACGACCTGGCCGACGCCGAACAGTCCATCGTGGACGGCCACCCGCTGCACCCCTGCTGCCGCACCCGCACCGGCATGACCGTCGCCGACGTGGTCGCCTACGCCCCGGAGCACCGTCCCACGGTGGCGCTGCCGGTGATCGCCGTGCCCCCGGACCGCTGGACCAGCACCGGGGCCGGCCTGCCGCCCCGCCTGGTCATGCACCCCTGGCAGTGGGCACGGGTCCGGGACGACCACCCGTGGCTGGAGGACAGCGGCGAGCGGCGCTTCGCCCGTCCGCTCATGTCGTTGCGGACCCTGGCCACCGCGGACGCCCACGTCAAGACGGCCGTGACCGCCGGCATGACGAGCGCCACCCGCACCGTCTCGGCGGCCGCGCTGCACAACGGGCCGGTCCTGTCGGCGTTCCTGCGAGAAATGCCGGGCCCGCGGGTGCTCGCCGAGCGGGCCGGCGGCGCGGTGCTCGTCGACGGTGAACCGAGCCGGCACCTGGCGATGATCGTGCGCGACGCGCCCCGGGTCACCCCTGGTGAACGGGCGGTGCCGGTCGCCGCGCTGACCACCACGGGCGACCCTGTCACCTTCCTCGGCCAGTTGGCGGCGATCCTGCTGCCGCCGCTGTTCGCCCTGCTCGAGCTCGGCATCGCGCTGGAGGCGCACGGGCAGAACCTGATCGCGGTGACCGCATCCGGACGGCCGCGGCGCCTGCTGTACCGCGACTTCGGCGGCGTGCGGGTGAGCCCGGCCGCGCTCACCAGGAACGGCATCGACCCTCCGCCGCTGCGCGGCGACGTCGCCTGCGACGACCCGGCCGAGCTGCGCGCCAAGGTGCTCGCCTCGGCCGTGTCCACGGTGCTCGCCGGTCTCGTCGCGCAGCTGGTCCGCGCGCGCGGCGTCGAGCCGGACCGGCTGTGGGCGGCCGTCGCCCCGCACTGCCCCGGCTGGCTGCGCCGCCTCGACGCGCTGCCGGTCAAGGCGATGACGGCGATGCGGCTCGCCGGCACCGTGGACGACATCTGGACCACCGTGCCGAACCCGCTGGCGGGCCACCCATGACCCCCGCCGTGACCAGCGCGGTCGAGGAGGCCGTCGCAGAAACCGACGCCGACCTGCGCCGCCTGGCCCCGGCCGTCCACGCCCGGTTCGCCGACGGGCTGCCGCGCGCGGCCGACACCGTCGCCCGTCGGCTCATCGCGGCGCTGCAGCGGGAGCGGCTCGGCGGCGTCCGTGTGGACGGTGACGCCATCCACACGCCGCTCGGCCCCGTCGCCGCGCGCCGGCACGGGTTCGGCCGGGCCGAACCGGTCGGCCCGCTGCCCGCCGCGCCGCTGGAAGTCGTCGCGGAGCTGGCGGCGGTGGTCGGTGCCGGCACCGACCTCACCGCCGAACTCGGCAGCGCCGTCGCCAACCTCGCCCTGGCCGCCGCGCGCCGCCCGACCGCGGACCCGTTCTCGACGGCGGCCGGCCCGGACGGGCGTGCCGCGGCCTTCGAGCGGCTTGCCACCGAGGGTCACAACCTGCACCCGTGCGCCCGCACCCGGCTCGGCTGGGACACGGCCGACGTGCTCGCCCACGACCTCGAGTCCGGCGCCACCGCGGTCGGGTTCGTCGGCGTGCGCCGCGACCTGCTGATCGGCGACGACGTAGGGGCCCGCATCGGCGTGCCCGGCACCGCGCGGTACGCCGCCCAGCCGGTGCATGCCTGGCAGCTCGCCCACCTGCGCCGCACCCGGCCCGACCTGTTCGCCGCCGGCGTTCTCGCGGCGTGCGGCGCGCCGGAGCTGGCGGCGGTCCCGACGGCCGCGCTGCGCACGGTGCACGTCGCCGGGCACGGGTACCTGAAGCTGGCCCTGGACGTCCTCGTCACCTCGACCCGCCGCACGATCTCGGTGGCCAGCAGCCGCAACGGCCCCGCGATCAGCGCCCTGCTCGGCGACCTGCTCGCCGGCGAACCGGTGCTACTGCTCGCCGAGACCGCCGGCGCCGCCTGCTCGGCCGCCCGGCGCGACGTCACCGCGATCCTGCGCGAGGGTCTGGCTGGCCGCCTTGCGCCCGGCGAGATCGCGGTCCCGGCCGCCGCGCTCTCCGTCGCGCTGCCGGGCCGCGCCGGCAGCGTCGTGGGCGAGCTTCTTCGATCCGACGACGTGAGCCCGCCCGCCTTCGTCGCCGCGTACGCCCGGCTGCTGCTGCCGCCCCTGCTGCGGCTGGCGACCCGCCACGGCATTGCGCTGGAGGCGCACCTGCAGAACTGCCTGCCGGTGTTCCGGGGCGGCCGGCCGGTGCGGATGGTGCTGCGCGACGTGGCGGGCCTGCGCGTGCACCGGCCCCGGCTGGCCGCCCGCGGGCACCGGCTGCGGCTGTGGCCCGGATCGGTGGTCGGCACCGACGATCTCGACGTGCTGCGCGCCAAGCTCGGCTACACCGCGCTGCAGGCGCACCTCGGCGAGCTGATCCGGCACCTGGCCGACACCGCCGGCCTCGACGAGGACGCCGCGTGGCGGGACGTGCGGGCGGTGGTCGACGACGTGTACGCCGAGCTGCGCGCCGACCCGGCGATCGCGGCCGACGCGGCGGCCGACCACGCGTTCTGGACCGCGCCGACGATGCCGCACAAGGCACTGGTGCGGATGCGGCTGGCCGACGACGGCGACCGGTACGTCCCCGTTGCGAATCCCCTGCGAATTCGCGTGCCATGACCCTCGAATGCTCCGTTCTCGACCGGGCACAACACCGGAAACGGCCGCACCGCAGATGGAAGCCGCGGCCGTGAGCGGCGTTCCGGAGGCCGTCGCGGCTGCCGTCCGCGGGTTGCGCCCACCGGTCTGCGCCTACGTGTACGACGCGGCGGTGCTGCGCGCGCGGGCGGCGGCGCTGCGGGCTGCGCTGCCGGGCGGGGTGGCGCTGTGCTACGCGGTCAAGGCCAACGGCGACCCGCGGGTGCTGGCCGCACTGGCCGGCTCCGTCGACGGGTTCGACGTGGCGTCCGGCGGCGAGCTGGCGCTGGCCCGGGCGGCCGCGCCGGACGGGCTGATCGTGTTCGCCGGGCCGGCCAAGACGACGGCTGAGCTGGCGGCGGCGGTGGCGGCCGGAGCGGTGGTGAACGCGGAGAGCGCGCTGGAACTGCGGCGGCTCGCGAGCGCCGCCA
>Ga0111539_10001459_pt1 | contig 31580 bp, 29 predicted proteins | sample RhiMethybrSRZTD1_FD_79667 | JGI IMG/M metagenome (GOLD analysis project Ga0111539, IMG submission 79667) | Populus rhizosphere microbial communities from Tennessee, USA - Rhizosphere MetaG P. TD hybrid SRZTD1 (version 2) (version 2) | ecosystem: Host-associated > Plants > Roots > Rhizosphere >...
GCTGACGGGTTACGGGGAGGCCGAGCTTCTCGGCCGCGACGTGACCGAAGCCTTCTCGATCCAGACCAACGGGGACGCCAACCCCGCGGAGGTTGCCGTCGAATGGGGCGTGCGGCAGCTCGGGAAGAAGATCTCGCTGACGACGCGGTCGGGCGTGAGGAAGGAGATCACGGCCGACTACTTCCCCGCCTATGACGAGGACGGCGGCCTCCTCGTCGCGTTGATCCCGAAGAACTAGACCCGGCTCGACGGGCAGAGGCCGTGCACGGCGCAGTCCGCGCAGCGCGGTGCGCGGGCGATACACACGCGGCGGCCGTGCCAGATGAGGAGGTGCGGGAACCGCGCCCAGTCCTCTCTCGGGACGAGCCGCATGAGGTCGCGCTCGATCTTCACGGGGTCGTCCTGACGGGTGAATCCGAGGCGCTGGGAGAGGCGGCGCACGTGCGTGTCGACGACGATCCCCTGAGTTGCCCCGCGCTCGGCCGCGACGACGTTCGCGGTCTTCCGCCCCACTCCCGGCAGCCGCACCAGGTCTTCGAGGCGCGTCGGCACCTCCCCGTCGTACTCCTCGATGAGAACTTTCATCGCGCCGCGGAGATTCCTCGCTTTCTGCCGGAACGTGCCTGTGGGCCGAAGGTCGGCCTCGAGCTCTTCCGGCTGCACGGCGAGGTAGTCCTCGGGCTTCCGGTATTTCTGGAAAAGCCGCTCGGTCACACGGTTGACGGTCACATCGGTCGTCTGCGCCGAGAGGAGGACCGAGATGAGGAGCTCGAGGTCGTTCCTGAAGCGCAGCGCGATCACGGCGTCCGGGTGCGAGGCCGCGAGCCGCTCGATCACAGGCCGGATGCGCTCCCGCTTCGGCCCGACGCGCCTCCTCGCCTCGTGGACGTAGCTCTTGTGCACTAGGTCGCTGACGCCGACACGACCGCGATCTGCGCTCCCGGCAGCCGCGGGCCCGCGCACACGACGTCGAGGGCCGGACAGCCGGCGCAGGCGAACTCGCTCGGGGTCGGGCGGAAGTCGCCCTCGTCGATCGACGCGATTGCGGCGGAGAGCTCGGCCTCGAGGCCGGGAACCTCCTCGCGGGCGAAGGTGCGCCGCACGGCCTCGTCCGGGCGCTCGAGGAACACATAGGCGACCTCCACCCCGTCCGCACCCGCACGGAAAGAGGCGAGCGCGTAGACGAGCCGCTGGAGTGCGTAGTCGTCCTCGAGGGCCTCCTCGGGGGTCAGCTCCTCGAGCCGGTTTGTCTTGTAGTCGACGACGAGGGCGCGTCCATCGGCGAGGCGAAACAGGTCGAAGCGTCCGTGGAGGAGGACGCCGTCGTGCTCGAAGGCGAACGGAAGCTCGGGCTTCGGCTCCTCCCCGCTGCGCAGCTCCTCGGCGAGCGGCGAAGAGTGCCAGGCGTCGACGAGCGACGCGACGCGCTCGAGATCCTCCCCGGTCGCCGCCGGATACCGGGCGAGCACGAGATCGGCCGTCTCGGCGCCCACGCGACCCTCCTCGAGCGCGACGTGCACGGCGTCTCCGATCTCGGTCGCGGCAAGGCCCTCGACGCCCGTTCCGCCGGGCTCGGCCGAGCGCAGGCCGGCGATCCGCTCCGCGTAGAAGCGGTAGGAGCAGCGTCCGAAGAGCGCGAGCGCGCTGTAGGACAGGCTCCGGACGCGGAAGGCCGGCGGCTCCGGAATCGGCGCGAGCGGCGGCAGCTCCGGTGCGATCCGTGTTGCGGCTTCCTCGACCGCCGCGAAGAGCTCGAGCTGGGCGACGGGGCTCTCCTCGAGGTCGGTGCCGTCCTCCTCCCGCCGGTCGACCCGAAGAAGGACACGCGCGCCCTCGCGCTCGAGCTCGACCGGCTGGCCCGCTTCGAGGTCCGCCTCGAGGCGATCGAGAATCCAGCGGATCGGCGCCTTCGCGTCGCGCGTGGAGGTCGGGTCGACGGCGCCGGACACGATCAGCCGGTCGATCGCCCTCGTCATCGCCACGTAGTAGAGGCGGCGCGTCTCGGCCTCGTCCGCCACTCGCTCGGCCTCGCGCAGCTCCTCGAAGCCGGACGCAGCGTGACGCTTCCCCGTGGCCGGGTCGACGACCTTGAAGCCCACGCGCCCGTCCGGAAGGCAGAGGATCTCGTCTCGCACGGCGTGCTCAGGGTTCCGTCCCGCGTCGGCGACGACCACGACCTTGAACTCGAGCCCCTTCGCCGAGTGGATGGTCAGCAGCCGGACGGCGTCGCCACCCTCCTCCTCCGCCACGGCCTCGCTCTCGCGCGCGCCGGCCGCCTCCTGGTCTGCGACGAAGCGGAGGAAGCCTTCGATCTCGGGGCCGCGGAGCTCTTCGTACGAACGCGCCAGCCGCGCCAGCTTGCGCAGGTTGGCGTAACGCCGGCGCCCGTCCCAGCGGGCGAGGACGGCGAGGTCGTAGTCGTGCTCGGAGACGATGCGCTCGCAGAGACGCTCGAGGCCCGACGACGCCGACGCGCGCACGAGCCGGTCGTAGCGCTGGCGGAAGGCTTCGAAAAGGCGGCGGTCGCGCGGCCCGAGCTCGGCCGGGAGCTCGCGCTCCATTCCGCTGAAGAGAGGCCGCTTCCCGGCCGCGCGGCGGAGCAGATAGAGGGCGTCGTTGGAGACGCCGACGAAGGGCGAGGCGAGGACGCTCGCGAGCGCCTCGTCGTCGTAGCGGTTGAGGATCAGGCGCAGATACATCGTCAGGTCCGCGACCTGTTGCTGGCCGAAGTACCCGCGCCCGGCCGCCCGGTAGGTCGGCAGTCCCTCGACCCGCAGCGCCTCCTCGTAGCGCTCGGCGTCGGTGCCCGCAGCGAAGAGGAGGACGATGTCACCCGGCGCCGCCTGGCCCGAGTCGACGAGCTCACGAACGCGGCGGGCGACATGGCGGGCCTCCGCGATCCGCCAATGCACGTCTCCCTCGCGGTAGCTCGACTTGTCGGTGACGAGCAGCTCCACGGCCGGCCCGAAGATCGGGTCGGGGAAGCGTCCGGCCGCGACCAGCGGCTCGTACTCTCTGCCGAACTCGGCCCCGAAGAGGTGGTTGACGACATCGATGACCTCGGGCCGGGAGCGGTAGTTCTCGGTCAGCGGCAGCACGCCTGCGCTCGCCGCACGGCGCTCGCGGAAGACCTCGACGTCGGCGTGGCGGAAGCGGTAGATCGACTGGAACTCGTCGCCGACGAAGAAGACCTCGTCGCCCGCGACGAGGTCGACGAGCTCACACTGGAGGCGGTTCGTGTCCTGGAACTCGTCGACGAGGATCGACCGGAATCGCCACCGCGCATCGTCCCGCACCTTCTCGTTCATGCGCAGGAGGTCGCGGGCGCGGAGCTGAAGGTCCTCGAAGTCGAGCGCCGACTCTCGCGCCTTCGCCTCGGCATAGGCGGCGTCGAAGGCGCCGAGCAGCTCCACGAGCAGCGTCCGGTCGCGCGCCGCGATCTCGTCGAGAGCAGCCCGCTCGACCGCCCCGAGCGCCTCGCCGAAGGAGGCAAACCGCTCCCGCTCCTCCCCGCCGACCCGCAGGTCGGAGAGATCGAGGAGGTCCTCCGCGGCAGGAACCGGCTCGAGAAGCTGGAGCGCGTCCTCGACCTGCGCGCGTCCGGGCAGCGTCTCCTCGGTGTTGCGCAGCGTGATCTCCGCGACCTCGCGCAGCTCGGCCACGCGGTCGGCAAGAGACGTGACGGGCTCGCCCGGAAGCTCGAGTGGCCGGCCTGCCGAGCGCAGGCGGTCGTACACGCTCGTGAGCATCCCTCGGAGACCCTCGGCCCCGTAGGTGGCGAGGAGCCGCACGCGTTCGGGCTCTCCCGCCTCCACGTACGCGGCGAGGGACTCCGCGAAGGCCTCCGAGCGGAGCACCGCCGCCTGGCTCTCGTCGAGCACGCGGAAGCGCGGGTCGAGCCCGGCCTCGAACGGATGCGCGCGCAAAAGCCGGTGGCAGAAGCCGTGGATCGTCGAGATCCAGCCCGCGTCCAGGTCGCGTGCGAGATCGTGACGCTCGAGCTCCACGAGCCGCTCCCGGATGCGCGTGCGCAGCTCCCCGGCCGCGCGCTCGGTGTAGGTGATGACGAGGACGCTGTCGATGCCGAGCCCGCGCTCGCAAACGGCCTTGACGAACCGCTCGACGAGCACGGTGGTCTTCCCCGTCCCGGCTCCCGCCGAGACGAAGACGACGCCCGGCTCCTCGATCGCCGCGACCTGCTGATCGGAGGGCGTGGTCTTCATGAGTGCCGCACCCGGCACATCGTCCAGAGCGAGCACCAGCGCGGGCACTCGCCGCCGCGCGGATCGGTGCGCACGTCGCCCGCGTGCACTCTGTCCACGGCTCGCCGCGCACGGACCTGCGCCTCCTCCACCTGAATCCAGAAGTCGTCCTCGGAGAGATAGTCCGGCCGCTTCAGGCCGGGAACGGCGTCCTCGCGCGCGCCGGCGCGCACGAGCCCCCGCGCCTCCCTCGTCCCGGTGAGCCCGCGATAGAGCCCGCCGAGCGGCTCCATCCCGACGAGGTCGCGGAGGGCGAGGATGTAGAGCGGGATCTGGAGCTTCTGCTCGATCTCGATGTCGCGTGCGCCGTGCGCGCGGCCCAGCTTGTAGTCCTGGACGATGCCGCGGGCGCTGAACGGGTCGACGTCGATCCGGTCGATCTTCCCGGAGACCGTGAAGCCGCCGAGCTCGAGGCCCCGCTGAAGCTCGACCGGGGCCGAGCTCGTCCCGAAGCCGACCTCGAACCTGCGCGGCACGAGCGGAAGGCCGAGCGCGAGCTCCTGGCGGACGAAGTGCTCGAGGTCGCGGGCGAGCGTCTCCTCCAGCTCGAGCCGCTCGACATCGCTGATCTCGAGGCGCACGCCTCCGGCGATTGCCTCGGAGAGGCACTCGCGCAGAAAGATCAGAGCCTCGTCCAGGCGCTCGGCCTCCACGGCATCCGTCCCCAGGCGCTTCGGCAGCCCGCTGTAGAAGCGGTAGAGCGTCTGATGGGCGATCCCCCCACGAACGCGCGCGTCCAGCTCCGCGTCGATCTCCTTCGGGTCGACGACGCGCTCGAAGAACCACATCGAGGAGCACTCGAGGAAGCGTTCGAGCTCCGTCACCGAGAAGCGGGCGCGCTGGCCGAGCTCTTCGAGCACGAGCGGATGGGCAAGAGTCGTCTGCCGTTCGAAGGCCGCGAGCGCGCGCTCGATGCGGCGCTCCCAGCCGTTCGCGAGCGCGAGGGCGCGCGCCTCTTCCTCGTCGGTCGAAGCGATCGCTGCGGCGGCACGCAGGCGCTCCCGTTCCGTGGGCCCACGCTCGAGTTCCCAGGAGAGGCTCGAAAGCGGGCGCTTCTTCGTCGCGAGCGCGACGTCGGCGGGGTCGAAGCGCGACCGCACCTCTTCGTAGAACGGGCTCGGCTCGTGCGGGCGCCCGTCGTCGTCGGCGGCCTCGCGAACGAGCACGAGCTGCCGCCATGCCCGCGTGCACGCCGTGTAGAAGAGGTAGCGGTCGCGAGCGAGCGGGTCCGGCCGCACGAGACGGCGGCCCTTGCCGGCCGCCTCGAGGTCCCGCCGCGTCTCGTCCGGAAGGAACGGCGTCTCGCTCGAGCGGCGGGGGAAGACGCCTTCCTCGAGCCCGAAGACGAAGACGGCCTGCCAGCGCCTCGTCCGCGCGCGGAGCAGGTCGACCACCGCAACGCGGCCGGGCTCGGCCGTGCCGCCGATCCGCACCTGGACGCGCTCGAGCGCGGAGGCGATCTGCTCGTGTGGCGTCTCGCCTCCGGCCTTGCGCCAGCCTTCGAGCTCGTCCAGCAGCGCGAGCGCGGCTTCGTGCGCGCGCAGGTCGATCCGCGACGACTCGCCGACCGGAGGCGACTCGAGCCCGTAGGCCGCGGTGATCATGCGCCGGACGAGCGCGCGGGCAGCGACGAGCGGGTCCGCCTCTTCCCGGACGTCCCCGAGCCCGGGCAACGGATGACCGAGTAACCGCTCGGCTTCCTCCACGACGCGCGCGGGATCCTTGATCGCTCGACCGCGCAGCCTGCCCTCGATGAAGTCGGCCTCGCGGCGAGCCAGCCCGGAGAACGGCGAGCGGAGGTACGCAAAGAGGTCTCGGCGGCCTCCGCCGAGCCACGCGAAGCGCAGCAGGCCGAGAAGCGCGGTACCGAAGGGCGTGCGCCGCAGCGACACGCGGCCCTCGTACGCGTACGGGATGCCGAGCGACCCGAAGGCCGTCTCGAGTGGCGAGCGAACGCGATCGAGATTCGGGACGACGACGGCGATCTGGTCCGCCGGCATTCCGCCGCGGATGAGCCCGAGGATCTCCTCGCCCGCGAGCTCGAGAGCCGCGCGCGAGCCCGCGGCCTCGAGAAAGCGCACCGCACCCTCGAGAGGCGGCGGATCGGAGCCCCGTTCCTCGAAGAGCGTGCGCTCCAGGTGGGCGAGCGCAGGGCTGTCATACCACTCCTGGGCCTCAAGCGACTCGACGTCGTCGGCGAGGCGAGAAAGGTCGTCCGCCGTGCGCTGGAGCGAGGCGAATGCGGGCCGCAGGGGCTCGTAGGGGAGCGAGACGACGACCTCTGTCCGGCCCGCCAGCGCCTCGAGCAGCCGCCACTGAGCTCCGGTGAGATCCTCGAACCCGTACGCGAACACCGGCGCGTCGTCCCAGGCGCCGAAGTCGCCCGCCACGAGCTCGGAGGCGTGGCCGCGGGCGAGCTCCCGGTCCCACAGCTCCAGCCGGTCGAGCTCTGCGCGGTAGGCGCCGTAGAGAGCGGAGAGGTGTCCTCCCACCTCGGCGGGGTCGAGCAGCGCCGCCTCGAGATCGGCCACGGCAGATCCGAGCGCGTCAGCGAAGCCCGGGTAGCGCGACGAGGGGCCGAGGCCGTTCAGGCTCGCCGCGGACACGATGCGGGCGAGGAGCAGCGAGCGCTGTGCATCGGTCAGCTGTGGACGCGATGCGGCGCCGGCGTTCTGCCGGATGCGGCGGAAAAGGTCGTCGAACGTGCCGATCGTCCCGCCGAGGAGGGCGGGCGACCGTGCCAGCAGGTCGTCCTCGACGCGGCTGACGTCCGCCCGATTCGGGACAATCAGAAACGGGTCCCGGTCGAGAGCTTCGAGATAGCGATCGAGGAGACGCGCCACCTTCCCCGCGTTTGCGGGGCCCACCAGGAGAGCGAGCGGCATCTCCCCGATTCTAGACGTCTGCCCGGCGGTTCTGACCGCCGGGGAGTGTGCTACCCGAGCCGTTTTCGACGCGGAATTCCTACGCTGCGGCCTTCGGCCTGCGACCCCGGCGGGCGGCCGCGCGGCCCGGCATCTTGCCGGCGCAGTCGTCGCAGAGATCGGCGGCCTTCGCCCCTCTGCGCGCGTCCGTGTACGTCACCCGCATCCCAGCACCCTTGCCCTCGCCGACTTCCTTGCCGCAGTTGTCGCATACGAGAATGGTTTTTCGAGCCAACGTTCCTCCAGAGATCGATGGTTGCGGGTCGAGATGCTACCGAAAAAACGAACTGCTAATCCGACCGGGATATTTCTGCGCCGAGAACGGCGCGCGTTCCTCCTGGGCTGTCGGAAACCTCGTTGTCGCCGAGCACGGCCTTTGCGTTGTAATGCGCCAGGATTCCGACGCCCATTCGCGTCGTATCTCCCGATGCTCGATCGGGTCGAATACCGTGAACACTGTTGTCATCGATCTCGCACTCGGAATAGTCGCCGCAGAAGATGCCGACGCCAAGCGCGTCGGTGACCTCGTTGCCCTCGACCATGGCCATGGACATCTCGGTCAGGGTCAACCCGCGCAGCGTCGTCCCACTGACGCGGTTGTCCTCGACGTGCGCATTCGCGAAGTGCGTGACGATCCCCTCGCGGCCTCCGACGACGGTGCAGTCCTCGACGACGCTCGGGGCGAGGTCGAACCCGAACGAGATATCGATCCCCTGGGCGTACTCGCCGGCCGGGGAATGGATGAGGCAATTGCGGATCGCGACCGACGAGCGGCGTACGTGGATGCCGTCCAGCTTCACCCCGGAGATGCGCACGCGGTCGAGCGTGACATTGTGCGCGTCGTCCACCTCGATTCCATTCTCGCCGCCGATCACCGTGACGTTTCGGATCGTCACGTTGTCAGCCGTCACGACGATTCCACCACGCACGACCGCGCCGGGCTCGCCGACGAGATTCTGCGCGTGATCGAGGATCAGCGGGCCTTCGTGGATCCCGGCCGAAAGGTGGACCGTGGGCGGTTGCATGGCGAGCGCGACTCCGGCGAAGAGCGCGAGCGACACGAGCACGAGAACGGCGACTGCAGCACCGGCGCGTCCGAGCTCTCCCCCGTCCTCACCGTACGAAAGGCGCACGTAGGGGAAGACGCCGTGCATGAGAACGAGCCCGAGAAGCCACGACCCGGCGAAGAACGCGAGGGCGACGGTCAGCGGCGCCGAGATGTCGAGCGCATAGACGATGCCCATGATCGCGCCGAGCTCGAAGGCGGCGAGCGGAACCGACGCCCATCCGGGCTGGTAGTCGACCCGACGGTCGAGAACGATCTCGAAAGCGAGACCGACACCGATCATCGTCCCGGCGAGCGCGAGCGGCCACCACTCCGTGATCGTCGCGGCGAGGCCCAGGGCGGCGAGAAGCGGCGCGATGCCCGCCGCGAGCCGCGACTCGATCCGGCCTCTCAGCGTGAACGACACGCTTCCACCTTTCGCGTGAACCCGCGCGCGGCGTACTTCGCTCCCATCAGCGTGTCTGCCGCCGGAAACGCCCATTGGCCTGCAACCCCGGCGAGCGCGAGCGTTCTTTCCCCGTTGGTCAGGGCGCCGACGGTCGAGTCGGGCTCGAGCACGATCCAGTTGCCGGCCGTCGCGAGCCCGTGCTCGGTGACGAGGCGGGCCAGCAACGGGTCGTGGGCGTACCCGCGCTCGAACCCGGTGGCGCAGATGACCTGGTCGTATCCGTTCACCTCGGCCGCCACGCGGAAGCGACCGGCCCGCCGCGCGCGCTCGACCGGTTCGTCCCAGGCCCGGCCCGCGGGATAGGAAGGCGCCGACCAGCCGCGGAGGAGCGCCTGGCGCTCGGCGCTGTCCGTGCGGTGGAAGGCGGCGAGCCCCCGGCGCGTGAAGAACTGGCGCGGAAGGTTGAGCGGGCGCCGATCCGGCTCGCGCCTTCGGACGGAGACGACGTTCGCCCCGGCTGCGAGTGCGTTGAGCCACTCGGTCGCGGCTGCCATCCCGGCCCCCACAATCTCGACGTTTTCCCGGTATTCGTGTGGCTCGTAGGCGTGAACCGCCCGCGGATCGCGCTCCAGCTCGGGAGGAACCGCCAGCCCAGGGTGGCCGGTCGCGACGAAGACGTGGCGAAAGCGGCCAAGCCCTTCGAGCTCGAAGCCGCCGTCCGCCGCGCTGATCCGCTCGACCCGGCGCCGGCGGAAGCTCTCGTCCCAGCCGGTCTCTCCGCGAACCTCCTCGACGTGCTCGAGGAACTCGCCGACCGTGGGTCGGTAGCGGTCGAGCCAGCTCTCGACGAGCGGGACGGGGCTCTTGCGGCGGATCGATGCGCGGACGGCGAGCCCGGGGAAAGAGCGCGGGGCGCAGTGCCCGTCGCTCTCCGAGCGCATGCGCCGCTGGCGGATCGCCGCCGCCCGTACTCGCCATTGGCCCGCCGGGTCAGGGTCCGTTCCGAACACGGCTATTTCGGCAGGAGTGAGCCCCCGATGTCTGAGGGTTGCATAGCCGACCAGGCCGGCGAGGCCGCCGCCGACGATTGCGCACTCCTTCGTCGCACTCATGCCGCGTTTTCCATTCGCAACGCGCCGAGCTCGAGGGCCAGCGTGAGGAAGAGCGCATGCGACCACAGGAGCGGAGAAGCCGGCGGGCCCCAACGCTCCATCCACTCGAGGCGCTTCTCGGGCCGCAGCAGGTGGCTGTCCGTCTGCTCGGGAAGGTCGCCCTGAGCGCTCGCCGCGACGGCGATCCACTCGAGCTGCGCCCGCGACTCCGCCTCTCGTCCGCAACGCGCGTAGTGCCAGCCCAGGAGACCGGCCAGGAGCAACCACAGCCCACCGCCGTAGAACTCGTCGTCGCGGTGCCGGTGCACGCCGTGAGCCACGACCAGCTCTGACTCGAGCGCGCGCACCGTCGCCTCCATGACGGGATCGTTGGGCTCGAGCAAGCCGAACGGGGTCGCCGCTGCGAGGAGGCTCGCGTCGAGCCCGCCCTCGCCGAGGCGAGCAGCGAGCCGGCCGTCCACGACGCCGTCAAGATGCACAGCCGTCCGGATCGCCTCCGCCGCGTCCGCGGCCCACGCCTCCTCGACCACCCCCGAGGTCAGGCCACCATAGAGCGCGGCGAGCGTCGCCACGTGAACACCTTCCCGCTCCTCCCACCAGTCGAAGCAGGGCGCCTGCCAGCACGCGGCCGCGTAGTGCAGCGACAGGCGCGCAGCTGCCAGCCAGGGCGCCGGGTCGGCGCCATGGCGGCGCACGTGCTGCCCGAGCGCCCAGACCCACGAGCCGTAACCGTCGAGCTGCGCTGCCGACCACTCGCCGGGCACCTCCTCCCCGCACACGGTGAACCGACCGTCGAGGATCTCCCCGTCCGCCATCCGCTCCGCCCGCGCCCCCACCACCCTCGCGCACCAGGTGAAGAACGCCTCGGCGCTCGAGCGCTCGCCCATCCGGCTCATGGCGTCGGCGACGAACGCGCCGTCGCGAAGCCACGCATTCCGATACGGAGCCGGAAAGGGAGCTGCGAGGTAGGCGCCGGACTCGGCCTGGTGCTCCCGGATGACGGCGACGCTCCGGGCCGCGAGCCCGTCGAGGGTCATTTCACCGAGCCGGCGAGGAGCCCCTGCACGAAGTAGCGCTGGAACGCGAAGAACACGGCGAGCGGAATGACGAGCGAGACGAACGAGGCCGGCGCGATCAGCTCGATGTTCGAGCCGAACTGGCGGAGCTGCGAGAAGATCGCCACGGTGATCGGCTGGGTCTGGCGCCCGAAGGTCAGGGCGACGAGCAGGTCGTTCCACGTCCAGAGGAACTGGAAGATCGCGAGCGAGGCGATCGCGGGAAGCCCGAGCGGCAGGATCAGCTGCCCGAAGATGCGCATCTCCGAGGCGCCGTCGATCCGCGCCGCTTCGAGGAGCTCCTTCGGTATCCCGATGAAGAAGTTGCGTAAGAGGAAGATTGCGAACGGGAGCCCGAACGCCGTGTGGAAAAGGATGAGGCTGATGACCGTGTCGAAGATCCCGACCTTGTTGTAGAGCGAGAAGATCGGGATGAGCGCCATCTGCAGGGGCACGACGAGCAGCGCGACGACGCCGATGAACGCCCAGTCGCGTCCGGGGAACTCGAGCCACGCGAAGGCGTAGCCGGCCAGCGCGGCGACGAGGATCGGGAGGAGCGTGCCGCCGATCGAAATCCAGACCGTCGTCAGGAGCGAGTCCCGGATCGCCTGCGTGTCCCAGATGCTCTGGTAGTTCTCGAAGGTCAGGAGGCTCGGTTGGCTGAAGACGCGCCACCAGCCGCCCTGGGCGAAGTCCTCCGGCGCGATCAGGGACGTGATCAGAAGCCCGAAGGTCGGGACGAGCCAGAGCAGCCCGACGACCACGAGGAGGACGTGGATCGGCGCCCGGCCGAGAGCGCGCAGCACCTTGCCCGAGGTCGGCTCCTCGACGACGGGCGCGCGGCTCTGGGCGGTGGCGGTGGCGGTCGTCATATCTCTCTCCGGAAGTTGCGGACGTTGAGCAGGAGGATCGGGATCACGAGGATGAAGAGGAAAACCGCGATCGCCGAGCCGAGGCCGAAGTTGTTGGCGCCGCCGAAGGAAGTCCTCCACATCGCGAGCGCGATCACGTTCGCGTCGTCCTGCACCGAGCCCGGCGCGAGCGAGACGACGATGTCGAAGACTTTGAGCACGTTGATCAGCATCGTCACGAAGACGACCGAGAGCACCGGCAGGAGCTGCGGCACCGTCACGCGGCGGAACACCTGCCATTCATTGGCGCCGTCCGTTCGCGCGGCTTCGAGCGTCTCGCGCGAGATCGCCGAGAGACCGGCCGCGATCACGACCATGGAGAAGCCCGCCCAGATCCAGATGTAGGCGATGAGGAGCGATGGGGTGATGAGCTTCTCTCCGAGCCAGGCGACGCCCTCGAACGGCGGCGAGAACGTCGATGCCGCGATGCCGACTCGGTAGTTCCCCTGCTCGAGGCCCTCGAACTTGAAGGTGCCGTCGTCGGCGCTCGTCGTCGACGCGACCTTGTCTCCGTTCGCGTCGAAGAGCGTCAGGTCGACCCCCGGCAGCCCGAGCTCTTCCTGCTCGACCTCGTTCGGCTGGCCGCCGCCGGGCTTGAAGTCGCGCCAGACGACACCGGTGATGCCGCCCTGCAGTGGCTCCGGCAGGACGGCCTGGACCGCGCTCGAGGGAACCTCGTCCGGCGCGATGCCGGTGAGCCCGAGCTTGGCCACGTCACCCGGCTGCACCGGGTTTTGCAGTGTGAGGCCCCCGTTCGGCGTTCCTTGCAGGTTCTCGCTCGACGGCTTCGCATCGGAGAGGACGCCGGGCGGGTTGATGGCGTTCTTCACGACCGCGATCGACGCATTGACCGCGCCGAGATTCGGGTCCTGCTGGTCCATGATCCGCCAGATCACGCCGGCGGCGAACGCGCTGATCGCCATCGGCATGAAGACGGCCGTCTTGAAGGCGACCGACCAGCTCACGCGCTCCGTCAGCACGGCGAAGATGAGGCCGACCGCCGTCACGAAGGCCGGCACGACGGCCACCCAAATGGCGTTGTTCTTGATCGCCGTCAGGAGCAGATCGCTCGTGAACAGCGTCTTGTAGTTGTCGATCCCGACAAAGTTGTCGAACCCGGACTGCCCGAAGAAGCTCCGGAAGATCGTGTAGATCGCCGGGTAGACGACCCAGACGCCGAGGAAGATCGTCGCGGGCAGGAGGAACATGAGGGCGACCCCGTACCTGCTCCAAAAGCCGCCCTTCGAGCTAGGCGGAGCCGCCGCGGGGGGCGGCTCCGCCGTGATGCTTCCTGCTCCGCTCACGCCATGCTCGGCTCGGCGTTCCTAGCCGTAGGCCTTCTTCGCGGCGGCCTCCATCTGCTGCGCGATGCCGTCGACGTCGGACGGGTTCTTCAAGAAGTCCTGGAACAGCTTGAAGAGACCCTGGCCGACGGTGCCGCCGAACTCGGCGGGCTGGAGGTCGGACAGGTCGAAGCGGAACGTCTCCGCTTGGGAGAGCGCGCCCGCGGTCGTCTTGGTGATGTCGTCCGGGTACACGCTCGTGTCCATGTTCTTGTTCAGCGTGGCGAACCCGCCCTTCTCGGCCCAGATCTGAGCCGCCTCGGGCGAGGCGAGGTACGTCACGAGCGCCTCGGCCGCCGGGCTGTCCTTGAACATGACGACGGTGTCTCCGCCGCCCACGACCACCTGCGGCGAGCCGTTGATGGACGGGAACGGGAAGACGTCGAAGCCGGTTCCCGGCTCGGCCTTCGTGGAGTCGGTGATGACGCCGGCGACGAAGTCGCCCTCCATCACCTGCGCAGCCTTGGGCGAATCGGAGAAGACGTTCGTGACCGAGGTCGGGAAGTCGGTCTGGAGCGCACCTTCCGTGCCGCCGGCGATCTGGTCCGACTTGAGGACGTCGGCCATCGTCGTCAGCGCGTCCTTCACGGACTGGTCCGTCCACGGGATCTCATGGGTGGCGAGCTGGTCGTACTTGTCCGGCCCCGCCGTGCGGAGGTAGATGTTCTCGAAGAGGTCGGTGAGCGTCCAGCCATCCGCCCCGCCGATCGAGTAGGGCGCGATGCCCGACGCGGACAGGGTGTCGCCGTTCTGGAGCCACGTGTCCCAGTCGTCGGCCGGATCGACACCGGCGTCCGAGTAGGACTTGACGTTGTACCAGACGAGTGACTTGTTGGCCGCCTTGAACAGGAAGCCGTAGAGCTTGCCGTCGACGGTGCCGAGATCGACCACCGACTGGCCGAAGTTGTCGGAGATGTCGCTCGCGGCGAAGTCGAGCGGCTGCAGCGCCCCCTTCTTGACGAAGTCCGTCATGAGGCCGGGCTGCGGGAGTGCGGCGATGTCGGGCGGGTTGCCACCCTGGACCGCCGTCGAAAGCTGCGTCGGCAGCTGGTCGCCCGCCGCGGTGTAGTTCACCTTGACGTCGGGGTTCTGCTGGGTGAATCCGTCGAGCACCGCCTGGAAGGCCGCCTGCTCGGCGCCCGTCCAGACCGCCATCACGGAGACGCTGCCGGAGGCACCGCCTCCCGTTCCTCCTGTGGCTCCGCCGGTCGTCTCTCCGTTCCCCCCGCCACAAGCTGCGGCGAGAAGGGCGACGACGACGAAGGCTCCGAATGCTGAGAATCGGCGCCTCATCACGCTCCCTTCGCTTGCTCGTTGTCGTAGATCCCGAGTCCTGTCTCAGGATCGAAGAAGTGCAGTGAGCTGGTGTCCACCGTGATTTCCACGGTGTCCCCTTCCTTCACCTCCGAACGGGGGCTGAAACGCCCCACTATCGTGGTGTGCGCGGCCTCCTCGGCCCCGACGGCCGCCCGCTCGTCGCCGGCTTCCTGGGCGAGCTCGCGGACTTCGTCGGTGAGCGCAGGACGTGCGCCGACCTGAATGTGCGCCATGATCTCCGCGCCCAGCGACTCGGTGAGCTCGACCTTCCCCCTGAGCCGGTGGTCGGCCGGCGCGTCGGAAGCGATCGCTCCGTCCTCGAGATCCTCGGGACGGATGCCGAGCACGACGAGCCGGCCCTCGTAGGACCTGAGCGCCGGCCGCTTGTCGAGAAGCTCGGAGTCGAGGGCGATTCGCTCGTCGCCGACGATGGCGTGCAAGGTGCCGTCCGAGCCCTCGAGAGTCGTCTCGATCAGGTTCATCGCCGGGCTCCCGATGAACCCACCCACGAAGAGGTTGACGGGGTGGTCATAGAGATCCTTGGGCGCCGCAACCTGCTGCAGCTCGCCCTTGCGCATGACCGCGACGCGATCACCCATCGTCATCGCCTCGATCTGGTCGTGCGTGACGTAGATCGTCGTGACGCCGAGGTCGTCCTGGATGCGCGCGATCTCCGCGCGCGTCTGCACACGGAGCTTGGCGTCGAGGTTCGAGAGCGGCTCGTCCATGAGGAAGGCCTGGGGGCGGCGGACGATCGCGCGGCCCATGGCGACGCGCTGGCGCTGGCCGCCGGAGAGCGCGCGCGGCTTCCGCTTCAGGAAGGGCTCGAGGCCGAGAATCCTCGCCGCCTCCTTGACGCGCGTGTCGATTTCCGGCTTCTTCTCCTTCCGGAGCTTGAGGCCGAACGCGATGTTGTCGTAGACCGAGAGGTGCGGATAGAGCGCGTAGCTCTGGAAGACCATCGCGATGTCGCGATCCCGCGAGGGCACATGGTTGACGACCTGGTCGCCGATCCGCAGGACGCCTTCGCTGATCTCCTCCAGCCCGGCGACCATGCGGAGGGCGGTCGTCTTTCCGCAACCCGAGGGCCCGACGAGCACCATGAACTCGCCGTCGTCGATTTCGAGGCTCATGTCCGAGACGGCACGCGTGCCGTCCGGATACACCTTTGCCACCCGATCGAATGTGACTCCCGCTACCTGAGGCCCCCTTCCCCTTCGAGCGGCGCGAGCTTACCAAGTCGAAACAATTCTGCGCCGTTCGCCAGTCACTAGACTCGGCGCCGTGGACACCCGCACCATCGCCATCCTCGAAGGCGACGAGACCGGCCAGGAGCTGCTCGAGGAAGCCGTCCGCGTCCTCTCTCCGGACGCGATCGGGTTCGAGCTCGAGCTCCCCCGCTTCGACCTTTCTCTCGAAGCGCGCAGGCGTACGGAGAACCAGGTCGTCCAGGAAGCCGCGGCCGCGATCCGCGAGCACGGGCTCGGCCTGAAGGCGGCCACTGTCACGCCCGAAGGGAAGGAGGACGTCGGCAGCCCCAACCGCATCCTCCGGGAGGAGATCGGCGGGCACGTGATCGTGCGGACCGGCCGGCGCATCCCCGGTGTCGTCCCGATCGGCGGCGCCTTCTATCCCATCTCCGTCGTGCGTATGGCCGTCGGCGATGCCTACGGCGCGAGGGAGTGGCGCGAGGGCGAGGGCGAAAGCGAGGTGGCGTTTCGCACCGAGCGGATCGAGCGGCGGATCTGCCACGCGGTCGCGGAGTTCTCGTTCCGCCACGCCGAGCGCACGAAGGCCAAGGTCTTCGGCGGCCCGAAGTACACGGTCAGCCCGGTCTACGAAGGCATGCTCAAGGAGGAGATGGACGCCGCCGCCGAGCGGCACCCCGAGGTCTCCTACGAGCCGCAGCTGATCGACGCGACCTTTGCGCTCCTGATCGGCTCCGCCGGCGAGGCGCTCGTCATCCCCGCGCTGAATCGCGACGGAGACATCCTCTCCGACCTCGTCCTTCCCCTCTTCGGCTCGATCGCGGGCTCCGAGTCGCTTCTCGTCGCCTTCAACGACGACTACACGCCGCGCGCGCTCATGGCCGAGGCCGCGCACGGCACCGCGCCCGCACTCACGGGCAAGAACGTGGCGAACCCGATGGCCATGATCCTCGCCACGGGGGCACTGCTCTCACACATCGACGACGACGAGGCGCGCGCCGCCGGCAGGGCGATCCGGGAGGCGGCGCTCGAGGCGGTCTCCTCGGGGACGAGGACTGCGGATCTCGGCGGGCACGCCTCGACGAACGAGTTCACCGACAGCGTCATCGCACGGGTTCGCTCCAAGCTCGAAGTCTGGGCCTCGCTGGGCAACGTTTGAGGCGCGTCGGAGCCTACCTCCGGAGCCTCGACCCGAGGCTGCCTCGCTCGGTCTGGATCCTGAACACCGGCGGGCTCATGAACGCCGTCGGAACGGGCATGGCCTACCCGTTCGTCGTCATCTACCTCCATAACGTCCGCGGCTTCTCGCTCGGGATCTCGGGCCTCATCGTCGCCGCCTCGGGCGCCGCCGGAATCGTGTGCGGGCCCGCGATCGGCGTCATCGTCGACCGGATCGGCGGTCGCTTCACCCTTGCGGGCGCGCTCACTCTCCAGGCGATCGGCTGGGGAAGCTTCCCGCTCGTCCGCCAGCCGTGGCACGCCGTCCTCGCCGCGATCGTGGCCGGGGTCGGGAACGCCGGGTTCTGGCCGAGCCAGTCCTCGCTGCTCGCGGGGCTCGCACCCCAAGTCCGCCGCCACGGTGCGTTCGCCTTGCAGCGCGTCACGCGCAACCTCGGGATCGGGCTCGGCGGCCTCCTCGGCGGGCTCATCGCCACCACGGCGGACGCGTCGAGCTTCACGGTTCTCTTCGTCGTCAACGCGCTGACGTTCTTCCTCTTCATCGGGATGCTCTTCTTCGTGCCAGACCCGGAGATCGCGGTGGCCGACCCGACCGTGCCGCGCGGCGGCTATCTCGACGTCCTCCGAAACCAGGTCTTCCTCGGCGTCGTCGGCCTGAACGTCGTCTTCGTCACCGCCGGGTACGCCCAGATCGAGCTCTTACCGGTCTTCGCCAAGAACGAGGCGGGAGTCAGCGAGCGGGAGATCGGGCTCCTCTTCTTCCTCAATACCGTGATCGTCGCCCTCGCACAGTTGCCGGTTGCCAAGCTCCTCGAGGGCAGGAGCCGCATGCGCTCGCTCGCCGCGATGTGCGTCCTCTGGGCGGTTTCGTGGATCTTCGTGTTCGTGGGCGGAGCCGCCTTCGAGGCGGCCGAGGCCGTCGCCGTCTTCTCGTTCGCGGTCATCCTCTTCGGGCTCGGCGAGTGCTTCCAAGGGCCCGTGCAGGGTGCGCTCGTCGCCGACCTCGCGCCGCCGCGGCTCCGCGGCCGCTACATGGCGGTTTCCACGAACTCGTGGGATGTCGGCTTTCTGCTCGGCCCGGCGATCGGCGGCTTCATCCTCGCGGCCGAGCCGCTCGCGCTCTGGCCGCTGGCAGCGCTGGCCTGCCTCGCCGCGGGCGCGGGCGCGATCGCCCTGGAGAGCCGACTGCCGCGCGAGCTCCGCCTCACGCCTGCGTGAGCTGGGTACCGGTCACAGAGCGGGATGTGCGGCTGGAGGCGCTCGATTTCGGCGGCGGCGGTCGTGCCGTCCTTCTCTTGCACGGACTGGCCGGCACCGCGCGTGAGTGGGAGGACACGGCGGAGTGGCTGACCGAGACGCACCGCGTCGTCGCGCTCGACCAGCGCGGCCATGGGCGCAGCGAACGCCGGCCGGCGGACGTCTCGCGTCACGCGTTCATGGCCGACGCAGTTGCGGCGATCGAGCAACTCGAGCTCGCACCGGCCGCGATCATCGGACAGTCGCTCGGCGGACGCACGGCCTTTCTCGTGGCGGCCGAGCGGCCCGATCTCGTACGTGGGCTCGTCGTCGCCGAGGCTTCGCCCGCGAGCGAAGGACCGGGCACGGCCGAGGAGATCAGGCGCATGCTCTCGGCGTGGCCCGCTCAGTTCACGTCTGCCGAGGCTGCGCAGGAGTTCTTCGGAGGTGACACCGCGAGAGCTCGCGCGTGGGTCCGCAACCTCGACGGTCTCCGACCTGCCTTCGAGGTGGACGTGATGGTTCAGGCAATTGCGGCGGCCGCGAAGGCACGCTGGGACGACTGGCGCCGGGTCGCTGCGCCCACGCTCGTCATCCGCGGAGAGGAGGGCCAGCTCACTGAGCAGGCAGCGGGCGAGATGGTGAGGATGCTGCCGGAAGCCGAGTTCGTCACGCTGCCGGGCGGGCACGACGTCCACCTCGATGCGCCCGCGGCCTGGCGGAACGCAGTCTCGGGCTTTCTCGCCGGGCTCAGCTGAGCGCGCGCCCGATAGCGGCGCGGCCGTCGCGCAGCACCGGCTCGCCGTGGGAGACGAGCACCATCTCGACCGGGAGATCCAGAAGCGGCCGCAGCGCCTCACGCAGCTCCGTGTACGTGAGGCCGGGGTCCAGGTAGCGAAGCCACCCGGGCGGGCACATGCGCACGCCGCCGCCGTCGTCGCCGAGGAGCCGGTCGCCCGGGATGAGCGCGCGGGGCCCCGGTAGCCACACCATCGTCTCCCCAGCCCGGCGGATCGTGACGGTCTCGACGCCTTCCGGGAGCGAGGCCTTCGCGCGCGACGTCGTCGCAGCGAAGCGGCGGACGACCTCGTCGCGGCTGCGGCGGTGGAAGCCAATGGTGGTCAACACGCGTACCGGCCGGCCGTGGGCTGTCACCCGCTCCTCCAGCGGCGTCCAAAGCTCGTCGGGGACGAGCGGGTCGACGAGGACGAATGCGTCCGGGGCCTGGTAGGCCACCGATCCGACGAGCTCGGGCCAGTCGGCCGGACTGTCCGGCGACGCTCCGGGGGCCCAATCCGGATGCGGCGCCTTCCAGTGCCAGAGGCCGGGCTCGAGCTCTTCGAGGCGGGCTATCGCTGCTCGAGCGGCGGATTCTGGACGTTGTGCTCGGTGGCGTATTCCTCCACGAGCTGGTTGATCACGTCCGCGCCGTCACCGTAGGCGTAGTTGATCTTCACGAACGGCTCCCATTTCTCGGGGAGCGCGTCCTCCGGGAAGATCGCTTCGACCGGGCACTCCGGCTCGCATGCGCCGCAGTCGATGCACTCCTCCGGGTCGATGATGAGGATGCGGTCGAACACGTGGATGCAGTCCACCGGACACACGTCCACGCAGGAGAGGTCTTTGATGTCGATGCAGGGCTCGGCGATGATGTACGTCATTGCCGAGCAGTCTAGATGTCCGTCGCGGGGGTCTTCTCAGGCAACCAACTCGTCGACGAGCTGCGGCGCGCGCTCGGCCAGCGCGGATCGCGCGACGACCTGGTCGAGGCCCGCTTCGTGCGCCGCGCGGAGACCGGCGGTGTCTGTGTGGTTCGTGTAGCCGAGGATCGGGATGTCCGGCCAGGAGTCCGCAACCTCGTACGGGTCGATCCGCGCGAGGTCGCAAATGACCATGTCGGGCGCGTCCACGCTGTCGGTCGTGATCAGCTTGTGGGACGCTCCCAAGAGCGCGTCCAGCTTTCCTCGAAAGAAGAGATCGACCCCCGCCAGCAGGATCGTCGCCACGGGCGGGAGCGTACCACCCTGCGAGGGCAGAAAACAGGGGCTTTGCTAGCTTTCTCGCGCATGGCGGTGACCGCCTGCTTCGCGAGGAAAGTGGCCCTCTGGTTCGAGCGGGAAGGGGCCGAGCAGGTCGCCGATCCGGTCCGCCTGCGGCAGATGAACATGGCCATCGCCCTGGCGGCATCGCGGTGGAACGAGTTCGCCGGGGACGACGATCCGGTTGGGCGGATGAATGCCTGGCTCGACGAGGTCGAGCGGCGGGCCGTCGTTCGCGGAGCCGACGCGCGAGCCGAGGCGATCAGGCTCGCACGGAGCTGGTTCACCGACTGCCTCGGCGATCCGAGCGCCCAGCCCGAAGCCAAGTAACAGACTGTTACTTAGTCATTCTCGTGACGAATTCATCGGCAAGATCCGCTGCTCCGGCCAAGGAATGGAGTTAGTAACAGACTGTTACTAGGCTGAAGTGGGCCACTTCTGATCGAAAGGCGACACAGGTCTCGGGTCGCCGCGGCCCTTCGACGTTGCCCCCGCTTCGACGTCGCCGCGGCGCTTCGACGCCCGCGCGGTCCTCAAACGTCCACGCCGAACTTCTCGAACAGCCGGTTGAAGCCGATGCGGATCCACCAGAACCGGTCGAAGAAGAGCAGGAGTCCGAGGGCAACGAGGAGCGCGCCGCTGACGAACCGCACGGTGCCGTAGCGGTCGCGAAGCCAGCGGGAGGCGCCCATCGCCCGGTCGAAGCCGACGCCGACGAGGACGAACGGGACGGCGAGGCCGAAGGAGTAGACAAGGAGAAGGAACGAGCCCTGCGCTGCGGTGGACGCGTCGCCGGCAAGCGCAAGGATCGTCGCCAGGACGGGGCCGATGCACGGGGCGGCACAAACCCCGAACGCTCCTCCGAGCAGCGCCCGCGACCCACGCCGGCGCGCACCCTCCACGAGCTCCGGAGCGACCATCTGGTCGAGCCAGGGAAACGGCAGGAGGCCCATGAACGCGAAGCCGAAGACGACGACGATGACGCCCGCGATCATGGAGAGGAGGCGCTGGTCGTGGACGAGCCCGCCGGCCGCTCCCGCCAAGGCTCCGAGCGCGACGAAGACGAGCGTGAACCCGGCGATGAACGGCAGGCTGGCGGCAACGACCTTCCTCCCCCCGACTCCGATCTCCACCCCGGAAACCGCCGAGAGGTAGCCCGGAACGAGCGGGAGCACGCAGGGAGTCACGAAGGAGAGGAGGCCCGCAACGAATGCGAGCGGGATCTTGGCTTCCACTAGTGCCTCTTCGGGTGATCTGGCCCCGCCTCCAGCGAGCGAAAAGCGGTCCGGGCAAGGAGGCGAAGAGTTCGCGTATCGCGAATACGCGAACGAGCGAGGACGCAGCCTGGAGCGCCGTTGCAGCCTCTGGAGGTGATCGCGCAGATTGCCCGGAGAGGCACTTAGGCGTCGTAGCGCGCGAGCTCTTCGTCGAGCCGGCGCTCGAGCTCGGGGTCGAGGCTGAAGCGACCGTTCGTGGAAGGCTCGCCCGCCTCCTCCCCCTTGCGGCCGCGGCTCCAGCGGTAGGCGAGCAGCCCGACGACCCCTGCGGCGATCACGATCCCCGCCAGCGGAAGCACCCACGCGAGCAGGTTGAACCCGCTCTTCGGCGGCGCGGCGAGAACAGCCTCGCCGAACTGATCGACGAGCTTCGCCTTGATCTCGCTCTTCGTGTCCCCGGCGGCGATGCGTGCCCGGATGAACGCGCGCATGCGCTCGGCGATCGGCGAGGTCGAGGCCGCGAGAGTCTCGTGGCAGGTCGGGCAGATGAGCTCGCGCTCGAGCTCGGGAAGCGTCGGGTTCTGCTCGCTCGCCGCTGCCGGCGCCACGACTGCGAGGGCGACGACGAGAACGGCAAGGAGCCCCCGCGTCATGCCGGTTCGCCGAGCGCGATCTTGATGTTGCGCTCGAGATCCTCCTCGGTCAGCGGCCCCGCGACGTGCTCGCCGACGAGGCGCCCCTGGCGGTCGATGAACCACGTCTCGGGAAACCCCGTCACCCCGTAGTGGCCGAGCGTGGAGCCGTGCTTGTCCCGGACGACCGGATACGTGATGCCGGCGCGCTCGACGAAGCGCTGCGCGTCCACGTCGAAGTCCTGCGCGTCCACGCCGAGCACGACGACGCCCTTGTCCTTGTAGCGGTTCCAGGCCGACTCGAGCATCGGGGCCTCGTCCTTGCACGGGCCACACCAGGACGCCCAGAAGTTGAGAACGACGGCCTTCCCGCGGAGGGAGGCGAGGTCGAGCTCCCGGTCGCTCCCCAGGTGCGGCAGGGTGAAGTTGGGCGCCGAGCGGCCGACGTCGGGCGTTTGGTCCTTCTTGAACACCTGCCAGCCGAGAAGGGCAAGGAGGAGGGCGACCACCGAAACGGCGGCCGCTTGCAGGGCGATTCGAAGGCGGCCGGGCATGACCGCTTTCGAGTGTACTCAGGCGCCGACGATGAAGACCGTGGAGCCGACCTCGACGCGCTCGAAGAGCCATTCCGCGTCGGGAATACGCATCCGGATGCAGCCGTGCGAGGCCGAGTAGCCGATCGATGCCGCGTCAGGAGTCCCATGAATGCCGACACCCGAAGCCGACAGGCCCATCCAGCGCGTGCCGAGCGGGTTGCCCGGGCCGGGCGGGATCGGGCTCGCGCCCGCGGCCCAGGCCGTGTCGGGCGGGTACCACCACGGGTTCCGCTGCCTCGTCACGATCGTGAACTTTCCGAGCGGGGTCGGGTAGATCGGCTGGCCGACCGCGACGCCGAAGCTCGCGCGGAGGCTCATGTGCGCGCCCTTGTAGAGATAGAGCCGATGTGAACCGCGCCGGATGACGACGACGGGCTTGAAGTTGTAGCGCGTGACCGCGGGCTTCACATAGCGGTATTGAATGGCAACGGGACCGCGCGTCTTCGCTCTGATCTCGTCCCGGAGCAGCCTGCGGGTCGGCCGCTGGAGGATGTTGAAGCCCTTGCGGGACTTCGTGAAATGGGGCCGCAAGTGGCTGAGGCGGACTCTGGCATCCCGCGGCTCGCGGGAGAGCAGCCGGTCGAGTTTCTTGGCGTAGTGCCGGAGCTGCGCGAAATCGACGGAAACCTTGAGCGGCACCTCCTTGCCGGGAGCGGCCGCAAGCGCGTTTTGCACCGCGAGGGCGACGCGGCTGCGGGCACCGACCTGCCACGGCGTGCCCTCGAGCGTCCTTGCCCTGAAGCTGAGCGCAAACGGGGTCCGCACGGCGGCGCGGACAGCGGCTGTCGCCTCGTCGGCGGTCATGCCGCCGACATCGGTTCCCTGAATCGTCACGCCCGTCTGGATCGTCGGCGGGGGCGGCTCCTGCCCGAGCGCCGGGGCTGCTGCGACCAACGCTCCGACCACGAAACCGGCTGTGACGACCCTCCGCACTGTGCGCGCAATCCTATTCATCGAACAGGCTGGGGTCATTCGCGATCACACCGTCCGCTCCTGCCGCGAGCACGCGCCGGAGGTCGTCTCCGGTCTCCACCGTCCACGCGAACACCGCCGCCCCGGCGGCACGACAGCGCGCGACGAGGCGCGGTGTGACGAGGACGTGGTGGAGCATGGCGGCTTCGGCGCCTGCGGAGGCGAGCATCCTGCCGATGCGCGCCGGCAGCGCGGCGCCCAGCACGCGCAGGCCCGGGCCGACGAAGAGCTCGACCGGACGCCGCTCGCTCAGGCCGTAGCGGTCGTTCGGGTACGCGAGGCCGGTGGGAACCGAGGCCTCGAGCGTCTTCACCGTGCGAAGCACTCCGGGATGAAACGACGTGATCAGGGTTCTGCCGAGGAGTCCGTGAGCGCGCATGCTGTCCAGTAGGACGCCCTCGTGTCCCGGATCCTTCACGTCGAGGTCGAGCACGACCTCGGGACGCGCCCTGGCGGCGAAGGCGGCGAGCGCCTCGTCGAGCCTCGGGCTGTCGGCCGTGAGCTGGGGAAGCGAGTGGGCGACGCGAAGCTCCCCATCCGCGACGACGACGTCCAGCTCGACCATGTCGACGCTCGTGGCGCAGGCGGCCTCGAGGGCCGCGATCGAGTTCTCCGGCGCGAGCGCCGACGCCCCGCGGTGGGCGACCTTCCAGTAGCCGCCCGGCTTGTCCCGCAGGTTCACCGCTCGGGGGCGGTCGGGAGCAGGTCCTGCTCCAAGTCCCCGCCGTGGGCCGCGTAGCCCAGGATCATCCGGTCGGTGAGCCATTCCACCGGCGCGCGGTCGTCGGTGAGCGGGTCGCCGACCGGGCTCATCGGGGAGAGCCGCGCGCGGAACTCGGGCACGAGCGACGCGGCCGGAGCGCTGATCCCCGCGACGCGGCTTTCGAGCTCGGCCTGCGTGACCTGCTGCGGAAAGGCCAGCAGAAGCTGGTTGAACTCGAGCGCGCGCCAGCGCCAGACCGAGGGGAATTCGGTGAGCATCGTCGTGCCGAGCGCATCCGAGAGCCGTTCGTCGCCCGGGACCGTCGCCACGTTGAGCGCCACCGCCCCACCGGGCGCCAGGTGCTTCCGGACGAGTTGGAAGAACTCCTCGGTGGCGAGGTAGAAGGGGATGTACGGCTGGTGGTAGGCGTCGATCGCGATGATGTCGTAGCGCTTGTCCGTGTGGGCGAGATACGGGCGACCGTCGGCGGTGATGACGTGGAGCCGCGGGTTGTCCCCGAGGCCGAAGTAGCGGCGCCCCACCTCGGTCACCTTCGGGTCGATCTCGACGCCGTCGATCTGGACGTCGGGATAGAGCTCGCCGAACGCGCGCGCCGTCGTCCCGCCCGCGTTCCCGATCACGAGCATGCTCTTCGGCGGCCGGTCGAGCAGCGGGGGAACGACGAGGAACATGTCCCACTCGCCTCCCGTGAGCACCGTGCCCGCGCGCCAGACCGAGTGGTTGACGATCCCCTCGTTGAGACGAAGGACGCGGGAGCCGTCGGGCCGCTGCAGCACCTGGATGTACTGGTAGGCCGACTCGGTCTCGTAGACGAGCCCGGACGTCGCCTTGATCGTCTCGGCGGGAATGAAGAGCAGCGCGGCCATCCCCACGGTGAGGATCTGCCAGCGGCTACCGAGGATGAGCGCCGCCCCGAGAACGAGGAGAGCCGCCGCGCCGAGCATCGTCCGCTGCGTACCGATGAGCGGGATGGTGATGAGGGCCGAGACGAAGGTCCCGAGGATGCTGCCGAGCGTGGAGAGCGCGTACAGCCGGCCCGCGACCGCACCCGCCTGCGCCACGTCGTCGAGGGCGAGCCGGACAGTGAAAGGCGACACCGCCCCGAGAAGCGTCACCGGCACGGCGAAAAGAAGGAGCGCCGCGAAGAACGAGCCGACGACGGCGCCGACGCTGATCGTGTCCAGACCTTCGACCGTGAGGTCGAGCAGCGGCCGCGCGACGAACGGGAGGACGGCGATCACGAGCGCCGCGACGAGCACGATCCACCCGAGCAGGCGGGGCTCGGGCCTTCGGTCGGCGACCTTGCCCCCGAGCCAGTAGCCGAGCGCGAGGTAGATGAGGATGAGCCCGATGATGTTCGCCCAGACGACCGTCGAGCTCCCGAAGTAGGAAGCCAGGAGGCGCGACGCCGAGATCTCGGTCGCCAGCGTGCCGGCGCCCGCGGTGAAGACGACGACGCCGAGCCGCCGCCGGCTCACCGAGGCGGCGGGCACCGCAGCGGTTGTCAGGGAACCAGCCTGAGGCACACGACGGCGCAGTCGTCGGAAAGCTCGCCGCCCGCGAAGCTCCTGCATTCGGCCAGCACGGCCTCGGCGAGCTCCTGCGGCCCGAGGGCCGCACGCCGGTGGAGCAGGTCGTCGAGCCGCTCCTCCCCGTAGAGCTCGCCGTCGCGTCGCGCCTCGATGACCCCGTCCGTGTAGAGGACGACGGTCGTCCCGGGCACGAGCTCGTCGCGCGCGGCCTCGTAGACCTGGTTGGAGTCGATGCCGAGCGCGAGGCCGCGGCCTCCGAGCTCCCCGACCTGCCCGTCTGCGGAGACAACGCGCGCGGGCGGATGGCCGGCGCTCGCGGACGCCACCGTGCCGGTGACCGGGTCGAAGAGCGCGTAGATCATCGTGATGAACTTGCCCGTCTCGATCTCGTCGACGACGACCTCGTTGACGGCGGCGAGGAAGTCCTCGGGCTCCGGGTGCATGCGGGCGAGCGCGCGGAAGCTGAACTTCGCCATGGCCATGTCGGCGGCGGCCTGGATGCCCTTGCCGGTCACGTCGCCGAGGATGACGGCGAGCCGCCCGTCGTCGAGGCTGAGGAAGTCGTAGACGTCGCCGCCCACGTCCACGCGCGCGGCCGACTGGTAGACGTGCCCGACCTCGATCCCGCCGACCTCGGGGAGCGCGCTCGGAAGGAGCGAGCGCTGCATCGTCTCGGAGAAGTCCTTCTGCTGCTGGTAGAGGCGGGCGTTGTCGATCGCGAGGGCGGCCTGGGCGGCAACGGTCATCGCCACGTCGAGAGTGTCACGCTCGATGGGCCGCGCCGGATCCAGGGATAGGAGCGTCAAGGTGCCGAGGATCTCGCCGGGGGTCGCGAGCGGAAGCACCGCCGCGCTTCCTCCCTGGGCGAGAAACGGCTCGAGCGTCCGGTGCGCGTCCTTGCCGTGGGCCATCCCGGGCCGAAGAAGCACCGGCCTGCCCGACCGGAGCAGGCGCCGGGCCAGCGGCGCGTCCATCGGCTGGGGAAGAGCGAGGAGCCCGTCGGCGGTCTCGCGGAGCGAGGGATCGCCCACGTGGATCGCTTTCGGCTCGAGCACCTCGCCGCGCGCGCCGGGCATGCGGATGACCGCCGCGTCGAGATCGAAGAGCTGCACCATCGTCTTCGCCACGGCCTCGAGCGTCGCGTCCAGGGAGAGGCTCTCGGCGAAGGAGGCCGAGATCTCGTAGAGACCCCGGAGCTGGCGGGTCGAGCGCCGCTCGGAATCGAGCGTCGCCTCGAGCACCTCGCCGAGCTCCTTCGTGCGCTCGTGCAGGCGGGCGTTCTCGACCGCGACCGCGAGCTGGCTCGACAGCGCGAGCAGGAGACTCTCCTCGCCCTCGCGGTAAGGGCGTGGGCGCGACTTGTAGACGGCGAGCGCCCCGATCACCTCGTCGTGCACGATCAGTGGGACGACGAGCGCGCGCCGGATCCCGTTCGTCTCCCAGCCTTCCTCGAGCCCCTTCAGCCGCATGTCGCCGGCCATGTCCTCGATGAAGAGGAATCCCCGGCCGCGGAACGGCCCCAGCGCGAGCTCGAGCAGGCGTTCGGCGAGGTCGGTGTGCGGGCCCTCGAGGCCCCGCGAGGCCGCAGCGGTCAGCGCGCGCCCCTCGCGCAGGTAAACGGCCACGTGGCCGCTCGCGGTCAGCTCGGAGATGCGCTCGACCGCGGTTTCCAGCGTGTGTGCGAGCGAGAGCTGCGCGATCGCCTGGCTCACGACTCCGATGATGGTCTGGGAGCGACGGAGGGCGGTGGCGATCAGGCCGACGCGCCGGCTTCTCCTGAGCGCCAGGGCCGCACGCGCCGAGAACGGGAGCAGGAGGGCGAGCTCGTCCTCGCGGGGCTCGGCCTGGAAGTAGAGCTGGAGCGCACCGACCGGAGGCTCCCCCAGTGGGATCGTCGCGGTGCTCGCGCCCGAGCCGTTGTTCCCCCACGGCCGCCGCGTGACGAGCGTGCGCTGGCGTTGGGCCAGTGCGGCCCGAACGTCCTCCTCGCCTTCACCGTGATCGGGGGCGTCGCCCTTGAACCCGTGGCGCGCGAGAAAGGAGGGAGGCGCGTCTGCCTCGACCCGCCAGAGCGCCGCGCCGACAGCCCCGGTCGCGAGCGTGGCCAGCCGGACGACCTGCTCGGCCGTCTCGGCCTCGTCCGCGCCGGAGACGAGCGCCTCGCCGAGAAGCTCGAGCGGGAGCGCCTGCCCGTTCGCCCCGTCTCCGTGCCTTGCGCCTTCGAGGCGGATCGCGATGCCGATGTGCGCGGCGGCCAGGCGGCCCAGCATCCGCTCCCGCTCCTCGAAGGGAGTATCCGAGGTCCGGTAGAGCTCCAGAGTGCCGACGATGCGCTCGCCGACCCGCACGGGATGGACGCTCATCGACTCCGCGCGGGCGCGGGCGGCAACCGTGCGAATCGCGTCCGGCACCGTCTCGTCCGAGCCCGAGGTGGACGATTCGATCTCTTCCGCCTCGAGCCCGTCGAGGCTCAGCCGCCCGCCCTCGAGCTCGGCGGCGAGAGCGGGGGACTCGCCGCGCACGGCGCGCGTCACGAGGCAGTTGTGCTCCTTGGAAAGCGTGCGCACGACGACGAGGTCGCTGCCGGTCGCGGTCGAGGCCGCCTCGGCTACGAGAGCGAGCGCGTCGGGCAGCGAGCCGTCCTGGAGCAGCCCACGGGCGGCCCGACTGACGCTCTCGAGCAGCGCTTCCTCCCGTTCGTATGCGACCCCCCGCACGAACGCATTATGCGCCTTTGGCGCCTGCGAACCGCTTGCGGAGTGGGCCAAGAGCGTTAACATCGTCCCGCTATCGGGTCCCCAGCCCCGCAACGACCACCTGCGAAAGACCCGCCGTTCGACCCCTACGCGGTCGAACGCGGTCTGGCGTACGCGCGCGCGAAGCGGCGCGCCCGCGACGAGCACAAGCGCGAGACGTACCGCGCCGGGATCCGCTTTCTCTTTCTCCTGCTCGGTCTCGTCCTCCTGACGCTCTTCATCTCCCTGTCGATCTGGGAGAAGATCCAGGACGTCTTCGGGCTTTGATGGAGGCTCGGCCGAGAATGGGGCTCCCGCCGGAGTTCCGTAGCCCCGGGGAAGGCCTTGCGTGGCTGGGAGGGCTCGTGCTCGCCCTGAGCACGTTCATGAGCTGGTACACGTTCGACGCCGACGTCGGCTTCACGGTCTCGATCACGGGCTGGCACACGGGAACCCTCGGCAAGCTCGTCTTCTTCGTCGGCCTCGCGGTGCTTGCCTTCCTCGCGCTCCGCGCGAGCGGCGTCGAGCTGCCGCCGAGCGTGCCGGGCGGGATGGTCATCGCCGGGCTCGGGCTCCTGGGCACGATCTTCGTGCTTATCCGGGTGATCTCGATCCCGGACGACTTCTCGCCCGCGGGCCGCAGCATCGGCCTCTGGATCAGCCTCCTGGCGGGTCTGCTCCTGATCGCCGCCGGGCTTCTGCGCTCCGCCGAGGAAGTCTGAGCGCCGCCACCCAGGCGAGGCCGACCACCGTGCCGAGAGCTGCGCCCGCGAGCACGTCCCCGGGGAAGTGCACGCCGACATAGACCCGTGAGAACGCGATCGCCGCGGCGAGGAGGAAGAAGAGCGGCGCACCTCGTCGCCACAGGTAGCTCAGCGCGACGGCGCCGGCGAAGGCCGTCGCCGCGTGGCCGGAGGGGAAGGACCAGCCGCCCGCGCCCATAAGCGGGTCGGCCTGCGGGATCGTCGTTGCCGGTCGCGGCCGCTCCACCCCCGCCTTGGCCGCGAGCACGAAAACGTCCGCCGTCCAGACGCTCGCCGCCGTCAGGAGGACCGCAAACCCGACGCTGCGTCGTGTCACGCGGGCGAGGGCGATCGCGAGGGCGATCCAGATCGTCCCGTAGTAGCCGACGACCGACAGTCCGACGAACAGGGAATCGAACCACCCTGCCCGGTGCTCGACGACCCAGACGAAGAGGTCGTGGTCTATCGGTGGCTCAGGAGCTGCTTGGTGGACTCGATCAGCGCCTGCGGGTCGAAAGGCTTGCCGATGAAGGCCTGCGCACCCTCCCGCGCCGCGCGGCTCGCGGTCTCTTCGTCCACCTTGCCGCTGAACATGATCACGGGAACGGAGCCGACCCCGTGACGGTCCTGCATCCTCCGCAGCATCTCGAACCCGTCCACCTGCGGCATCATCACGTCGAGGAGGACGAGGTCGGGCGGCTCTGCCTCGAGCGCGGCGAGCCCCTCGTCGGCGCTGCCGGCCTCACGGACGACGTAGCCGTCCATCTCGAGGTTGACGCGCACGAACTCCCGCAGCTGCTCGTCGTCGTCGACGATGAGGACGAGCGGCCTCTCGGCGGTCGCAGTCGTCCCTCCGCTCGAGCCGGCGAGAAACGCGTCGAGGTCTGCACGGCGGAAGCGGCGATGGCCGCCGGGCGTGTAGAACGCCGACAGGCGTCCGCCGTCCGACCACTTGCGGACGGTGCTCTGGGCGACGCCGAGATAGGTGGCAGCCTGGCCAAGCGTCAGCCATTCGGCTCCCCCACCACCAGGATTCCCCCCACCCCGGCTGGTTCTACGTTCAGTGGCCATGTAAAGGCCTGCGCAATCTATACCAAGCCCCTTGTTTGCTGGCGTCAGGGGCTCGACACCGTGACGGTCACCGTTTCCTGCGGCGTCAGGGTCGTGACCTCGAGCGTGCGGACGGTCGTGTTCGTGCCCGCGCTCTCGCCGCCGCTTTCGAGCGCCCGCCCGACGGCGAGACCTGCGAAGAAGACGACCGCTGCGACAACCAGGCGTAGGAGCCAGACGAGCGCACGGCCGCGGTTGCGCGAGCGGCGCGCCCGGGCCCGCTCTCGTTCGCGCTCCCGCGCGCGCTCGCTGGGATCGAGCTCGGACACGTCAGGGACGGTAATCGCTCGCGCCCTGCGCGTAGAGCGCGAACGCGGCGTCCAACACGAGAGCGGTGTCCCTGATGCCCGCTCTCGAGCGCGCGGGCATGGAGGAGAGAATCACGTCGCGCGCCCAGTCCTCCGAGCCGTCGTAGGCCTGGGCGAGCTCGGCCAAGGTGAACGTCTGCCCCACCCTCCGCGCGAGCTCGTCCTCCACCGCCTCGACGAGGACGAGCAGGTGGCGCGAACGCGCAGTGTCGTCGCCCGCGGCGTCGAGCATGCGTTTCCCTTCCGCCCACTGATGCCGGGCGAGCGCGAGGCTGGACATGCGCGGACGTTACCCTTCGACGGCGCGCTGACAACGCCGGTCGGGGCACCACCGCTCCTCGACCTCGCCGATGATCCGCTCGCCGAGCTCGTAGCCGGGGCGGGCGAGCGCGAAGGCGGCGTGCGCATGGAGGCACTTGAGGTTCTCGCGGTTCCGCGTTCCCGCGATCCCGACGGGAAGCTCGGGGCGCAGCCTGCGCTGCTCGGCGTCGGCGTGCTCGAGGCTCCGGCCCAGCTCCGGGTCCTTCTGGGCGGCGCGGGAGTAGCGTTCGACCCCGCCTCCCGCCTCCACGCGGGAGATCCCGGCCACGAGCCAGGGGCAGGTCAGATAGAAGGTGGTGGGGAAGGGCTCTCCGTCAGCTCCGAACGGCGCCTGTTCCGTAACCGCCGGAAAGCCGTACGCACAGCGCGCCGCAACCCCCCGGAACGGACGGGCAGGTCTCCCGAGCTGCCAAGAGACGACTCGCGCGTCGTCCACCAGATCATGGTACCGGCCTCTCCTCCGGGCTCTCGACGCCCTTCACGATGAAGAGATGCTCGCCCTCGCGGACGAGCCCGAGGCGCCTGGCCTCCCGGACGACGAACTCGTCCTTGCCCGCATCCATGAGCTTTTTGGTCAGTTCCTGGTTGCCTCGCTCGAGCGCGGCAATCGACGCCTGCCGTTCCGCGACCTCCTTCTGCGCGTGACGGTA
>Ga0111539_10001461_pt1 | contig 31562 bp, 21 predicted proteins | sample RhiMethybrSRZTD1_FD_79667 | JGI IMG/M metagenome (GOLD analysis project Ga0111539, IMG submission 79667) | Populus rhizosphere microbial communities from Tennessee, USA - Rhizosphere MetaG P. TD hybrid SRZTD1 (version 2) (version 2) | ecosystem: Host-associated > Plants > Roots > Rhizosphere >...
AGCGGTTTCGTCTGGGTCAGATATCCGGCCTTGCTGACTGACACGCTCGTGGTCATCGCGCGGAGCCCCGTAAGCGTGTAGGAACCGTCTTCTCCAGTGAGCGCGAAGGCACGAGTCGAAAGTTCCATGACCATTGCGCCTGCCACCGGCATTGGCCCGGACTCCGACGTCTCGGTGACATCACCAGAGATCGCAAACGTCGGCTCGGCGCCGTATCTGTAGGCGGCCTTCAGGGTGCCCAGCTGACCATTCGGGTTGGTGACGACCACGTCCACCAATCCCGCTGCGTGGGCCGGTGTGTCAACAACGATTCTCGTCGAGTCCGTCACTGAGGCATTCACCGCCACGCCATCGAACGAGACGGTGGCGCCCGACCGGAAGCCGACGCCGGCCAGAGTCACGCGAGTCGCGCCGGTCGTGTCGCCGCTGTTCGGGGAGACCGATGACACGGACAAGCCGGTGGGTCCTCCAGGCGTGCTGTCGCAGGCGGCGCTGAAAAGGAGCACTGCCACGACGCTGGCCAGCGATGTGAGTCGAGCGGGGTTGCGCATAGACGATTCCTCGAGCCAGGAAGGCGGAAGTGCCTCCTGATCAGAAAGCGCCGTGGCGTGTCGAAACCTTGCACGCCTCAGGAGTCGTCCCCCCCGTGCAAGTTCCGGACGCGGAATCTCGCTTAATGAGCGGGGTACCAGCGTGGCGTATACTCAAAAGCTCCAGCCAATGCGAATAGTTCCCGTCCTCCTGGCGGTATTGGTGTCGCTGTATCAGCCCGCGGCCACCGCCGCCCAGGTGCTCACGGGCAGCCTCAGCGGCACGGTCCGGGATCAACAGGGCGGACTGATCGCCGGCGCGCACGTTCGCGTGAGCTCGTCGTCGCTCATCGGTGGCTCCGAGAGCACCACCACTGACGCGAGGGGGCAGTTCCGATTTCCGGCGTTGACGCCAGGGTCGTACGTGCTCGACGTCAACGCCCCCAAGTTCGTGCCGTATCAGGTGACCGCCATACGCATTGGCCTGGGCGTCGCGTTTGACGCGAGCGCCGTTCTCAGCTTGCAATCCCTCACCCAAACCGTGACCGTCGTCGGATCCAACTCGGACACTCGAAATCCTGGATTCAGGACGAGCTTCGGCGCCGACACGATCGAGGCCAATCCGACCCGACGCAACAACTTCTTCGCCGTCGTCAACATGGCGCCTGGAGTCTCACCGACTTCGCAGGCAACGAGCTTCATCTCTGTGTTCGGCAGTGGAGTCGACCAGAACCTCTTTCTTGTCGACGGCACCAACGTCACGTCAACGAGTAACGGGGTCGCGCGCACTGAACCAGGCATCGATTTCATCCAGGAGATCCAGATCCAATCCGTCGGGGCATCAGCCGAGTTCGGCAACGCCCAGGGGGCCGTCATCAACATCCTCATGCGCCAGGGCAGCAACCGGTTTCTATCCGACATTTCGTACTACGCGCAGCCCCGCGGTCTGACGAGTCAGCCGAAACGACTTCCGATCAATGTCACCGGCGCCCTGGACAGCGGGTACGAGCGCCGCCGGTATCACGACGCCACGGCGACGCTTGGCGGCCCGGTGTTTCGCGATCGCCTGTGGTTTTTTGCCGGTTACCAGTACCTGCGTGACGAGGACAGTCAGCCTGGCGGAGATCCGGACTTTCCAAAGAGGTTCAAGCAAGACAAGGCCTTCGGGAAACTGACGTGGCGGCCCGCGCCGGGCTGGCAGCTGATGCAAAGCGTCCATCGCGAATCATGGGATAACCGCGAGCTCCCGACGGCGACCAAACTGGTCGAGGCCACGCAACGCCTGCAGGCAACCGTGCCGGCCGTCACGTTCGGGCATCTGACGCACACGTCGTCTGCGAACAGCCTGTGGGATGTCCGAGTCGGCAAGTTCGTCTGGTCGCAGGACATTACGCGAGCCACCGGCGACCCGAGCGTCTCCGGCCGGCGCGATCTCAAGACCGGGATCTTCAGCGGCGCCCCGCAGATAGTCGGGGGACTGAAGCAGATTCGGTGGACGGCAACAGCGACATTCAGCTACTACAAGCATCTTCTGGGCGCCGATCATGAATTGAAGATCGGCGGACAGTTTGACCGGGCGGAACACCAGGCCCATACCGGCGTGCCAAGGGGCGTGCGTTACGAGGACAACACCCCGCGCGGGACGCGCGCATTTCTCAGCGGACCTTCTCACTCTGGCGGCCGGGTCGTCGCCTCGTCCATGTTTGCCACCGACTCCTTCCGCATCGGACCTCGGGTGACGATCACGGCCGGAATCCGTTTCGATCACAGCCGCGGAATCAGTCCCGACGTTCCCAGGTTCGACACCGACGGGCGCAACACTGGCGAGACGATTTCCGGTGCCGGCTTGCAGTACACATGGAATGTGCTGTCGCCGCGGATCGGCGTCGCTCTCGCACTCACCGGCGACGGCCGGACGATGCTGAGAGCGAGCTACGGCCTGTTCACCCAGGGAATGCTGACGGGCGAGCTGAGCTCAGCACACCCTGGCGGAACGACAACCACGGCGGTGGACGTCGACCCGGTCACCGGCGACTTCCTGAACCCTGTCCCCACCATCCCGGCGCAGACTCAAATCGATCCCCATACCCGCGCCCCACGAACCGATACGTACTCTATCGGTGTCGATCGGGAGATCGCAGGCAGGCTTTCTGTCGGCGCCGTCTACGTTCACAAGGACGGCCGGGACTTCATCGGCTGGGAGGACATCGGTGGGACGTATCGGGAGGAATCGAAAACCGAGAACGGCGTGACCCTTCCCGTGTTCGTCCTGACCAACTCGCCAGCCGCGCGGCTCTACAACCTGACCAACCCTGCGGATTACTCGCTCACTTACAACGGTGTGGCGTTCGTCATCGAGAAACGCCGGTCCCACGGCTGGCAAGGGTTCGCGTCGTACACGTATTCGCGAGCCTCGGGTCTGCAGCCGTCCAGCGCTACGACCGCCGCCGGCGCTCAGGTCGCGACCACGGGCGCGCCGCCGGTCTCGTTCGCGCCGCCGGTCACATTCGGGCGCGACCCAAACACGCTGACGAACGCGGGCGGCCGGCTGCCCAACGATCGTCCGCATCTGCTTCGGATCGCCGGTACCTTCGACGTGCCGAGGACCGGCGTGACCCTTGCCGCCAACCTGCAGTACTCCAGCGGCAAGCCGTGGGCGCGCACGACCGACATCGATCTGAGACAAGGGACCGTACGGGTGCTGCTCGAGCCGCGCGGATCCCAGCGGCTATCGTCGCAGACGGTCCTGGACGTGCGTGTGTCGAGAGCGTTCGTATTCGCCGACAACGTACGCCTCGACCTGCGCCTGGAGCTGCTCAACGCGCTGAATGACACCGCTGAAGAATCAATCGCGAACGATAGATACGACAGCCCGGTCCTCGGCAACATCTTCCTCGACCCGCGCCGGGTGATGCTGAGCGTGAAGATGAATCTCGGGAAGTAACGCCGGCCTATTTCAGCTTCTCTTTGAGTTCCTCGAACCAGTTGAGGACGACCTGGATCTTGTTCTGGGGGGTTCGCTTGTAGCCCTTCGTGCCAGGGGTGATCAGGCCAACGATCTTGCCGGTCCTCGTGATGTCGTACGGCGCCCTGCCACCCGGCGGCGCCAACTGGAACTCGTGAAACTCTTCATTCCTCTTCGCGCCGAATTTCAGGGTTGGCTGGGTGTTCACGCTGACAGACTCAAAATCTCCGATTCTCGGATCGTAGTAAAGCCGCGTACCATCGGCAGACCACCGCGGGTGCTTCGGACTGTCTGCGAGATTGGGTGGCAGACATTCGCGCTTACCCTGTGGAAACGGCTCGATGCACACTGTTGGCGTGGCGCGCTCCGTCAGGGTGTAGGCGACGGTTCTTCCATCCGGTGAGAACACGGCGCCCATCGGATCGGCGGAGATGGACGTGCCGAACGGACGCGTCTCCGCCGGTTTGCCGTTCCGCACGGTCAAGGTCCGCAGAGACGCGCGGCCTTTTATCGTCACGCTGTACAGAAGTGTGTCTCCGAACCACGACTCGGGGATGTGAGACTCGCCCGTGGGGGCCGTGGTCAGAGGTGTGGCGTCGCCGGTGCCGTTGGCCGCCTGCCACCAGATGCCGAAGTCTCCGTTACGATCAGATTGAAACGCAATCCGCCTGTTGTCCGCCCAAACCGGATACCGGCCTGGGGACGTCAGCCGCTGGATGGTCCCGTCGGACAGCGGGTAGGTGAAAACGGTCCACTCCTTATCCTGCCCGGTCCCAAATGCGATGCGCGTTCCGTCGGGAGAAACGCGAATAGACTCGTAGGCGTCCGCCCGCATTTTGAGAGGCTTGACGGTTTGCGCGACCAGGTCCACAACGGCGACCTCCACTGTGCCGGTCTCAGGTGAAGCCGGTCCCGGGACGTAGATGAACGTGCCGTCGTCGGACACGTCGAAATTGGCGGCCCCGGTGAACGAACCGCCGGCGCGCCTGACGCCGGCATGCATGAGCACGGGCGATCCGTTGGTCACGAGCCGATTCGGATCGAACCGCACTGCATAGACGTTGCCGCTCACGGCGTAGACGAGATAGCTGGCCTGGCCGATCTGGACGTACCGGGCGTCGCTGCCGTTGATATCGAGGCGCCTGCGATCGGCCGGCTTCGTGAGAGATTGGACGAAAATCTTGGCGTTGTTCCAGCGGCCGCGCTGCTTCCCCGTCGCGATCGTGAACACGAAGTGATCGCCGTCGGGCAGGAGTTGCGGCCCGTGCGCTTCTTCATCCTCTGAAACGATTGCGACTTGTGTGCAGGAACCGCCGCTTGCCTGAACACGCCAGATGCCTTTCCGGCCCTGCCCGAACAACACCGTGCCGTTCCGGCTCCAGCTCATCCCGCTGGGCGTGTCGGCCTCGCAGATTTTCTGCGCGTGACCACCTGCAATGGGCATGCGCATCAACTGTTGATCGCCGAAGGACCAAAACGCGATCTGCCGGCCCTCCGGCGAAAACACGGGCTCTCGAGCGCCGACGAACAACTCAGTTCCGGGAATCGGCTTTGCCTCGAAACCTCCCATCGGTCGTAGATAGAGGAACCGCGACGCCACGTAGGCCATCATGTTGCCATCGCGCGACAAGGCCACCGTGTGCGCGCCGCCCGAGCCATCGAGCGCGAGATTGGGCGGAATCTCCGCCACCAAGCTGCTGACCCGTGGCGGCGGCTGCGGCCTGAGATTCGCGAGCGCCATCCAGCCGACGACGAGCACCAGCGCTCCGGCGACGGCCCACGGCACCCACCGCACGGGGGGCTTCGCCGGCCGCCGCGTTTCTGGAACAGGTGTCCCACCGACCGAACCAGACAGAATGCTATCGATGGAGATCGCGACGTCGCCGATGTCCCTCAATCGTTCGCGGGAATCCTTGACCAGACAGCCGAACAGAAGATTGCGGATCGGATCCGGAGTCGTGGCCGGCAGAGCCGTCCAGTCGGGCTCGCGTTCCAGGACCTTCGCGATGGTGTCGGCGACAGTCTCACCAGAAAACGCGGCACGGCCCGTCAACATTTCGTACAGAACACAGCCGAACGCCCAGATGTCCGTCCGCTTGTCGACGGTCTTGCCGCGCGCCTGCTCGGGACTCATGTAAGCCGGCGTCCCGATGAGCATACCCTCGAGCGTGCCGTCCACGGTCAGCACGGGAACGGGCGCGAGATCTGCGCCCGCCTCGTCACCTGCCGCTGCCTTGGCGAGACCGAAGTCGAGGACCTTCACCGTGCCGTCGCCGGTGATCTTGATGTTCGCGGGTTTCAAGTCGCGGTGCACGATGCCGCGCTCGTGCGCGAAGTCGAGGGCCCGCGCGATCTGTCGCGCGACACGCAGGGCCTCGCGCTCCGGCAATCCCGGACCATCCTGGCGTCCTCGAGCCATAGCGAGTCTGTCCGCAAGCGTTTCGCCCGCGACGAGCTCGAGAACCAGGAACCTGACCTGATTCGCTTCCTCGAATCCATGAATCGCGCAGATGTTCGGATGATTGAGCGCCGCGAGCGTCCGCGCTTCGCGCTCGAATCTCGCGAGCCGTGCGGGGTCACTCGTGAAGGCGTGCTGCAGGACTTTGATCGCCACAGTTCGGCCAAGCTTCACGTCGCGAGCGCGGTAGACCTCGCCCATGCCGCCGACGCCGATCAATGCCTGCACCTGAATGGTGCCGAGCGTCCGGCCCACCATCACCGGGGCCGCGTCGGTGAGCCCGGTCGTCATGGCGCTTACGGTCCCCGCCAGGAATCCCTCACCTGACGCAGGCTGGCTCAGCAGGTGTTCGACTTCGTGGCGCAGGTCGTCGTCGGCGCCGCACGCATCAGCCAGGAAGGCCGCGCGGTCGTCCGCCTGCCGCGCATGCGCCGCGTGGAAGAGCGCCTCGACTTGCTGCCAGCGCTCAGGCGTCATTGGGACCAGCGCTCATTTCCCGCTCGAGCCACGCCTTGGCGAGCCGCCAGTCGCGCATGACGGTGTCCGGCGACACGTTCAGGACTTCGGCCGTTTGCTCGACGGTGAGGCCGCCGAAAAACCGCATCTCGATGACGCGGCTCTTCCGCTCGTCGAATTTCGCCAGGGCTTCCAGCGCATCGTCGAGCGCCACGAGCTCCTGTCCGGGCTCACTGGTCACCGCCAGCCCTTCATCGAACGTCACGCGAGCCGCCATCCCGCCGCGCTTGGCCGTGCGGCGCGCGCGGGCACGGTCGACGAGGATCCGCCGCATCACGCGGGCAGACAACGCGAAGAAGTGCGCGCGATCGCGAAGGCTGATGGTCTTCGCATCGACGAGCCGCAGGTACGCCTCGTTGATGAGCGCGGTCGCCTGCAGGCTCTGTCCGGCGCGTTCGCCGGCCATGCAGTGCCGAGCGATCTGATGGAGCTGGTCGTGAACGAGCGGGATCAGGCGGTCGAGAGCCGCCGAATCTCCTTTGCCCCAGGCGAGGAGCAGTCCGGTGATGTCCGCTGAATGGCTCGTTATCCAGACATTCTAGACCCACTTGGCCACGCTCACCCGCTTTCGTCGCCTCTGCAGTTCAAGGTTTGGCGCCCGATTCTCGCGTATCAAGTGGGAAGCATTCGCAGATGAGGAGTTGAACATGGAGAGACGAGAGTTCGTGCAGAAGCTCGGAGTCGGTTCCGCAATGGCGCTGGTCGCTGGAGGCGCGCCCGTCACCAGCTCAGGGACACCGGCGACGTCCGCCGCCGAACACACCAAACAGAATCACGATCACGAGCCCGTGCGCGGCCCTATGGCGACCGCGACGGTCACCTTCGGATCCTGGAAATCCGACACCCCGTTCGACAGGTACCCGAACGTCAGTGCAGCCGCGGCAAACGCGCATCTGGTCATTCCGTATCAGGTCACGATCAAGCCAGGGGGAACGGTCGCATTCGCGATCTCGGGCTTGCATCAGATCCTCGTGTATGCCCCTGACATGAAGCCCGAGCACATCAATACCTCGCTCATCAGGCCCACGACCGGCACGCCGGCCGGGACGCCGCTCATCAACGATCCTTCGAATCGGCTCTACGCGGGACTCGATCCGAGTCTGCAGCCGCGCGACCGGGTCGAAGTCGTGCAGTTTCACGCGCCGGGGCGTTATCTCGTGATTTGCGGCGTCCTGACACACTTCGTGAACAATCAGATGTTCGGTTGGGTCCGCGTGCGGCCAGGCGACGACGACGAGAACTAGCCGTAGTCAGAAGAGCACGGCATGATCAACGTCCGTCATCTCTCGGGTCTCGGATTGGGCCTTCCAGCGTTCGCGCTGGTATGTGTCTGGCGTCTGCGTCGAGTACACTCGTTGAGGCCAGGTCCGCGGCAGCATTCGGCGTCGGCGGGCCATGGATACGAAAGCGACCGGGCGGACCTCGGAACGGAATGCCCCGACCCGCCCTAGTTCAACTTGCGGACATAGACGTTCTTCGCTTCGAACCTGGTGGTGTTCTCGATTTCGAAACCGAAAAAGCCTGACCAATTGTTGCTGGAGGCGGGGTCGTCATCGACCAGCACCGAGGTCAGCTGGCCGTTGATGAAGTGCATCACCACCGGACCGCGCGCGATGATCTCGAAGTGGTTCCAGGTCCCTTCGGGATTGAGGGCGGCAGCGATCGCGTCAGTGGTCGCGATGGTGCCGACCAGGTTTTTGCGGGCTCGCAGATTGCCGAACTGGCGCACAATCTGGTTTCGTGAGGCCTCGATCCCCATCGGAGTGTTCTCCGAATACGCCTGGCCGGTATGCGCGCTGGTTCCGGACCAGTAATCGAACTGGGGGCCGGTCAGCATCCAGTCATTGTTGTAGATTCCGGCGGGGCCGGCATAGGCGCGCCACTGGATTCCGGTCTTGCTGCGGTACTGGATGCCGCCTCCCCCGCGGTTGATGAAGCGCATGTCGGCCTTGAAATCGAAATCCTTGGCCTGCAAAAGGCGATAGGTCAGGTAGGCGTTGCCGCTCGGCGCCTCGGGCGTGGCGATCCCCACGATCATCGGATCGCCGTTCTCGTCTCGCTCCGCCCGCCAGAAGCGCATGTCGCCTTCCCAGCCTCGCAACGTACCGTCAAAGATCGAGATGAAGCCGGTATTGTCGGCCCAGTTGCAGGCGTTCGGCAGACCGCCATTGCCGCCGCGCGGATCCACCGCCGCCCGCATGCCGGCCAGGATGGCCGGGTCGGTCGTGGTGGGACGTGGATTGGCCGCTGCTCCGCGACCGGCAACTGCGGGGTCTGCAGGCGCCGCGCCTCGGGCCCTGCCAGCGCCTGTGGCATCGTTTGCACCAGGGGCCGCGCCGCGTCCCGCGTTGGCGCTGGCCGCCGCGTTCTGCGCGCTGGTGTTGCGCACCGAATTGGGCAGGATGCCGATCTGCGAACCGGTCGTCGGGCCGCAGGCGACGAAGGGCTTTCCGGTCATCAGATTACCGTCGGCGTCACGCGGCGCCTCCGGCGTTGAGGCAGGGATCGCCTGGACGCCAGGAGCCGGCGCCTGCGCGGTCACCCCCGCCGCACTCAACAGCGCTGCGCCTCCCGCAAACAGGGTCAATGCCAGACGGTTCCTCATGCTTTTCCTCCCACGGCCCTGGCGGCCGCCCAGCCGATGAATGGGAACTGTCGGAAGCTATCACTGATCGCGCACGTACTCAGCCGACAACTGGAACGCCATGCTGATTTGGGATCGATCGAGAATCCCTTCGGTTCGAAACTGTTACCCATGTCTCCGGAATGAAGTGTGACCCATGTCTCCGGAATAGGCTCTTGGTGTGAAGTGCTCTTGAGGCCCAAGGAAACGGCTGGGCCCAGCTGTCGTCGAAGCGGATTTCCCTATTTCGCCCCGACCCGCAGCTTCGAGGCCAGCGCGCATTCTGACATCACCGTGAAGTAGCGCTGCACGCCGTCGGCGCCGACGATGAAGGGATGAGTCTCGCCAGGCTGGCGTGGCGCCAGGAGCAGACGGGCTCTCGTGTACGCGCCGTCATATTCGCTGTGGTTGGACAGGATGACGGCGGCGCCTGCGTCGGCGGCGATCTTCGCGATCTTGCGCTGCGAGTCGATGTATTCATCCCACTTCGCGCCGTCGGTGCCGAATCCCCCGGTCAACGTGCCGCCCGAATACGCGACCATCACCACGCGGCCCTGATCTCTCACTGGAAAGACGTAGGACAACGTTCCCGGCGTGTGGCCAGGAGTGGCGACAATCTCGACGGTCGTGTCGCCGAGAGACAGCTTCGTGCCCTCGGGCCCCACCGAGAGGTCCCGTGCCGGCACACCACCTGCAGCGCTTGCAGGTCGCTGCAGCGTCGACTCCCAGTCGGGCGCTCCCATCACCACCTTCGCGCCGAAGCGCTTCTGCAGTTCCGCGGCGCCCTGATCGTGGTCGCCGTGCGCGTGGCTGATGACCACGTACTTGAGGTCTCGCGGATTGAGGCCGAGCGAGGTCAGGCCCTGAATGATCTCCGGCTCGGTGGCCCAGGCAAAATTCGTGTCGATGAGAATGAGGCCGGCGCTGGTCTGAAGCGCCCAGGACGAATGCTGGCGGGTGCCGAGCCAGTACAAATTGTCAAACACCTTGAACGGCGGCGCGTACCAGGTGGTCCGGTCCGGCGTTGGCGGCGCGCCGCCGGCGCCACGCCCGCGTGCCGCCTCGCCTGCCGGGGCAAGAGCCGCACCACGGCCCGCAGCGCCTCGCCCGGCTCCTCGAGCGGCGCCGGGCAAACAGAGGTTGACGAACGTGTTTCGGAAATCAAGACCGGCGGCCGCCCTGGCGGCCGAAATATGTGTGTCGATCTCGCTCTGCGGCGCCTGCGCCAGTGCCACGCCGGCGAGAAGCATGGCAGTGAGCAGGCCCGGCACGACACGGGCGGACTTCATGCGTGTCCTCCGACCTCTCGGGCGCCGAGCGCGGACATCTACTTCCAGCAACTTCCCGCGCTGCCACGCGCTGCGGCCGGTGGCGCGGCCGTCGGCGCGCCGCCGGCGGGCAGACCGATCACGGGCTCCTCATCCGGATTGGCGGCGCGCCCGCGACCACCTCGACCAGGCGGCGTCCACCCGTCGCAGGCCGGACCGTTCTGCACCATCCGCGTATCCGCGCTGACGGTGTACCCATTCAAGTACTGCGCCCCGGCATTCCCGTAGTACTTGCCGTACTTCAGCGCGGCGTCGTGCACCTTGATGATCGCGTCCTGATACCGCGGGTCGTTCTGGTTCCACCCAGAGAAGCTCGAGAGATCGTTGTTGCCGAGAATCACGACGTCGACGCCGTGGGTCGCGGCGATCTCCTCCGCCATGGCCACGCCTTCCAGCGTCTCGATCATGACCGTCACGAGCATGTTGTCGTTGATCGTCTGGCGATAGTTCACGCCCGACCAGAGCTGGCCGTAGTTGCCCCCGCCGGCGCTGCGGCGGCCAAATGGCGGGTATCGCGAGAATCGCGCCGCATCCCGCGCTTCAAGCGCGTCGTCGACGGTCGGGACGATGATGCCGAGCGCGCCGACGTCGGTGGCCTTCTGGATGCTCGACTCGAGGGCGTCGGGCATGCGAATGAACGGCGCCGCGCCGGCGCGCGGGCAGGTGTTCAACATCCGGCGGATCTCATCGTAGGACATCGTGCTGTGCTGCATCTCGAACCAGACGTAGTCGAAGTGCTTCGCCACTTCGCAGTACAGGTCCGGGTCGAAGCTCGAGATCGTATAGCTGGTGATCTGTCGATCGCTCAGCAACGCTTCTTTGGCCCGGTTGTAGAGTGGCCGGGGCGTGGCGGGATTCATCATCGCCTTCACCTGCCAGCCCCACCCGCGCTCATCCGCTTTCCTGGGGGTCAGGGTGCCGCCGATCGGCGCGCCGCCCGTCGCGCCCCCTCGCCCACGCTGGCCGGCGCCCGCCGGTAGCGGATCCTGCGCAGCGGCGAGCCAGACGGCAGTACTCATCACGAATACGGCAACGATCGATCGGATCCGAGTCATCGGGACCTCGCTGGCAGGAAATGAGGGGCGCATCATCGCACAGGATGACGGGCAGCGGAACGGTCCATCCGCGGCGGCGCGGCCCTCGCCGACCGCCGAGTTGCCCACCGCGCTCGGCTTCTGTGCGGATCGTCCCTCGATCTGGAACCGGTTCCACTTTTGTGCTAGGGTGTCCGCAATTCGATTATCGATCCATAACCGGCCTTGGCGGGACTGACTGGACTGGCGCGTCCAGCGTCGACGAGGGAGGGATCATGCGCACACGCCTTTGGATGGGGCTTCTCGTGTCTCTGCTCGCAGCCATGCCCGCGCGAGCGCAGGAAACTCGAGGCAATATCACCGGCATCGTCCAGGACCGGAACGGTGTGGTTCCTGGCGCGACCGTCAAAATCACGAACAGCGACACGAAGCAGACGCAGCAGCTCGTCACCAACGGCAGGGGCTACTTCGAGGCCGTCTTGCTCAATGCGGGGACGTACGCGGTTCGCGTCGAACTGAAAGGCTTCAAGACCCATGACCAGACGGGGATCTCCCTGGCGGTTGGCCAGACCGTCAGCCTGACCGTCACCTTGGAAGTCGGTCAGATCGAGCAACTGGTCACGGTGGTGGCTGAGTCGTCGTTGCTGGACGCGACGACCGTGTCGTCCGGCCAGAACTACGATCGCCGCATGGTCGACAGCCTGCCGATGTTCTCGAACATGCCGATCGGGCTCTCGCGGTTCACGGTGGGCGTCGCCCCGGCCGAGGTCGAGGTGCAGAACGTCTTCCAGGGATACATGGAAGGCACGACGAACATGGCGGGCGGCCAGGTCGGCACCGGGAGCGGATTCGACAGCCGCAACACGGGCAACAACTACACGATCGACGGCGCGCAGAACAACGGGTTCGGCCGCCGCATCGCCAGCTCCCCCAATGCCGACCAGATTCAGGAAGTGCGTATCGAGACGTCGAACTTCGACGCCTCGCAGGGACACGGCACCGGGCTCAACGTCTCGATGAGCACGCGCGGCGGCACGAACACGCTGCGCGGATCGGGGAAGTACACGCACTGGACCAACAAGTTGAACTCGCCCAGCCTGTCGCAGAAAGTCACGTTCAAGCAGGACCCGCGGCAGGAAGACGCGTTCCGTCTGGGCCGCGAGCACATCGGCGAATTCACACTCGGCGGTCCGCTCGTCATCCCCAAGGTCGTCGACGGGCGCGGCAAGGTGTTCTTTTTCGCCAACTACGCGATGTCGAACGACTCGGCGCCCGGGCGCCTCGCCGGCACTTCCACCGTGCCAGCCAACCGGAAGCACCTCGAGGGCGATTTCTCCGACTTGCTGCTGTTGCCCTCGGGCGCCGGGGCCAACACGCCGGCAGGCCACCATCAGTACCAGATCTTCGACCCGTTGACGACGCGGCCCGATCCGGATCGGCCGGGACGCGTCATTCGAACGCCGTTCCCCGGGAACATCATTCCCAGGGACCGGTTCATGAACGCGAACGGGACCTACAAGAACCCGATGTTCGGGCTCTATCAGGCGATGGTGCCGGCGCCGAACCAGCCCCTCTTGCCGACGCAGCAGCCGGTCAACAACTACTACCGCGCGGCGGAACCCGACCAGCCGCACAACATCCAATTCAGTACGCGCGTGGACTACAACCGCTCCGAGAACTCCCGCTTTTTCTTCCGCGTGAACGGCAACAAGTTCGAAGAGTCGTCGCTGGTCGACTGGACCTACGACTCGCCCGATCCGAAGTTCGTGGGCTTGCACGACGTGGCGCGGGCGCGGTTCAGCTGGTCGGGGACCGGCACGTGGACGAAGACGATCGGCGGGAACACCGTCATCGACACGCAGATTTCAGGCAACCGCGCGCATCAGCGCGACACGCGCAAGAACATGGTCAGTTACCTGCCGACGTCGGTCGGGTTGCCATCGTACATGGACGACTTCTGCCTGGCGCGATTCGAGTGCATCCTGCCGCGGAACAACCCCAACTCGTATGAGGGCATGGGCGGCACGGTCGACGGCGGCATCTGGGTGACGACCTATCAGGGGCAGTCGAATTTCACGCACACGCGTGGGTCGCACACCTGGCGAGGCGGTGTGGATCTGCAGTGGGCCCAGCGGACCAACCGAGACGGCGCCGGGAACATGGGGACGTTCAACTACGACAACCAATACACCCGTGCGGCCGACGTGACCACGGTATTTCCGGCGCAGCAAATCGGCTTGAGCCTGGCCGCGTTCATGCTGGGCCTTCCCTCTTCCGTGTCGATTGCCGACGAAAACGGCTTCGACGTCCGCAACCGCTATTTCGGCACGTTCGCCCAGGACACGTGGCGCGTGACGCGGAATCTGACGGTCACCCTCGGTCTGCGCGCCGAGTGGGAGAACGGCATCAAAGAGCTGCAGAACCGCGCGATGCTGTGGTTCGATCCGGACGCGCCGGTCTCGATCGCGGCCGCGGCGCGGGCCGCCTACGCCGCCAGCCCTGACCCGGCACTGCCAGTCAGTGAGTTCAACGTCATTGGCGGCAGCGTTTACGCGGGGGCCGAGGGCTACAGCGATCGCACCTGGAAGCCCGAGACGCTCGTGATGCCGCGGCTGTCGTTCGGCTACAAGCTGGGCGAGAAGACCGTCATCAAGGGGGGCTACGGCATGTACTACGACACCATCAACGCCCGGGACTGGACCCCCAACCAGGACGGCTACGATGTAACGACGACCAACCAGCTCAGCAACGACTTCGGTCAGACCTTTGCTCTGGGCGATCCGCGCAACGGCATCCTCCCGCTTGTCGATCCGTTCCCGCTTCGTGCGACTGGCAGCCGCTACGAGCTCGTCCCCGGCAACGCGCTGGGCGCCGACAATGTGTTGGGCCGCGGCTTCACGGCTGAGAATCCCGATCGCGTGCACTCGCGAGTACAGCGGTGGCGTCTGGGCGTGCAGCGAGAACTCGACCGCTCGACGGCGATCGAGATTGCTTACGCGGGATCGTACGCCGATCGCCAGGGGATCTCCATCCGCCAGGACTTCCTCCCCGAACAGTATTGGACCGGTGGCACCGTTCGCGACACGTCGACGGATGCCTTCCTCACCGCGAACGTGACGAACCCGTTCTATATCGGGACCGCCGCCGCACCCTCACCCTTTTACGCCTCCTTGCTGGCGGCTGACCCGCTCCTCGCGCAGCGGTTGGCGGGGTCGGCGACCTTCACGGCGCCGCAAATCCAGCGCCAACGCCTGCTGCGGGACTTTCCGCAGATGAACGGCCTGAACTTCAACGACCAGCCCCTTGGCGTGATCAAGTCCCACTCGCTCCAGGTGCTCGTGACCCGGCGGTACTCGAAGGGCATCAGCGGCAGCGGCTCGTTCACGCTGAACCGGGTCACTGAGAACCGCACGGTCGAAGAGTACGACCGCGAGCCAACGCTCTGGCAGACGAACAGCAACGGCCGGCCCTGGCGCGTCACCGGGCTCGTTGTGTACGATCTGCCCTTCGGGCCGGGCAGGAAGTTCCTGGCCGAAGGCGGGGTCCTCTCGAACATCGCTCGGGGATGGACGGTCGGCGGTACGTATGAGTACCAGCCGGGCGCTCTGCTCAACTGGGGCCGGATCTTCTTCAACGGCGACATGAACGACATCAAGAAGGACCACCCCGAGATCGCGCTGCTGCCCGACGGGACGTTCGATCCGACCAAGACCTGGTTCAACATCGATGCCGGGTTCGTGCGGGCGACGGCCGATCAGCCAGGCCAGTTCCAGAAGCGGGTGTTCCCGTTCCGGATCGACGGTGTGCGCGGCCAGAGCAAGAGCTTCGTGAACGCAAACATCGCGCGCACGTTCGATCTGGGCAGCCGGCGGACGTTCCAGTTCCGGCTGGACATCCAGAACCTGCTCAACCGGCAGCACTACGCGAATCCCGATTTGAACCCGACCAGCACGACCTTCGGGCAGGTCCGGGCGGTGACCAACGACTTCATGAGGTTCATCACGTTCAACGGCACGATTCGGTTCTAGCTCGACATTCGGGCGCCGGGCTCCTCGGAACCCGGCGCTCGTCGTTTTGCCGATGGTGTTCAAAGTCTATAGGTCCAGGACGCTCAACCGGCTCGGCGCCGCGTTCGCCATCAGCGCTGCGATTTTCGCGACGGCGTTCGCCCAGTCGACCAAGTCGGTGTGGACCGGTGTCTACACGAGCGAGCAGGCAGCCACCGGCGCGGATCTTTATGAGGGGAGGTGCGCCGAGTGTCACGGCGACGACCTCGAAGGCCGCGAGCGCGCGCCGGCGCTGGCGGGCGGGACCTTCGCGCAGCGCTGGGACCGCGCGACCCTGAAAACGCTGTTCGAGCGCGTCGAGGCCATGCCGCCTGATCGTCCAGAGGCTCGGCTCACGCCAAAACAGAACGCTGATGTCCTGGCGTTCTTGTTGAACGCCAACAACGTCCCGGCGGGAGCGACGCCGCTCACGGGTGATAAGGATGTGCTGTCGGGCATCACCTACACGAGTCAGCGCCCAAAGTTCTGAGCAGTGGACACCCGCGCGTCGCGAGGCGGCGCGCGGCCCGAGCGCGGGGGGTGGGCCGCCTTCGCGCCGAAGGCGCTTCGGCGAGCTGGGCCGAAGCCTTGGCGGAGGCCAGGCCCCCGCGCCTAAAGTCGAGGAGACCGTCGTGCGAAGGACGATTTCACGCTCTTGTGCCGTGGCGGCCCTGGCCCTGGTAGCCGTCGCGGTTGGTCAACCCGGCGTCGCGCCGAAGGCGTATCAGACTCGCGCCGGACGGGCGGCCACCGAGTGGCGGACGTACGGCGCCGATCTTGCCAGCACACGCTACTCGCCGCTGGATCAAATCAACAAAGACAATTTCTCGACGTTGAAGATGGCCTGGCAGCTCAAGACAAACGACTTCGGGCCGCGGCCGGACACGCTGTACTCTGCGACCCCGCTTTTTGTCGAGAACGTGCTCTATTCGACGGCGGGGACCGCTCGCACGGTCGTGGCGCTGAATCCGGCGACCGGCGCGGTCCTCTGGAAGCACAGCGAAGACGAAGGACCGCGCGGTCAGAACGCGGCGCGCGGCGGCGCCGGACGCGGTGTCGCCTACTGGTCGAGCGCCAACGGATCGGATCAGCGGATCATCTACGTCACGCCCGGCTACCGGATGATCGCGCTTGACGCGAAGACTGGCGACCCGATCCCGACCTTCGGACAAGGCGGCGTCGTCGATTTGAAGCTCGACAACGACCAAGAGCTGGACCTCGTCACGGCCGACATCGGCCTGAACGCCACGCCGCTCGTCGCCGGTGACATCGTCGTCGTCGGCGCCGCGCACCGCTTCAGCGGCTCGCCCAGAACAATGAACAACGCGCGCGGGTACGTGCGTGGATTTGATGTCCGCACGGGGAAGCGCTTGTGGGTCTTTCACACCGTGCCGAAGCCCGGCGAGTTCGGCTACGACACTTGGCTCGACCACAGCGCGGACAGAAACGGGAACACTGGCGCGTGGGCGCAATTGAGCGCCGACCTCGAGCTGGGCCTCGTCTACGTCGGGGTCGAGATGCCAACCGGCGATTACTACGGCGGGAACCGGCCCGGCCACACGCTGTTCGATGAAAGTCTGGTGGCCCTCGACATCAAGACCGGCAAGCGCAAATGGCATTACCAGATGACGCATCACGGCGTCTGGGACTACGACCCGCCGTGCGCCCCCGTGCTCTACGACGTCGTGGTCAACGGCCGGCGCGTGAGGGCGCTTGCCCAGCCGACCAAGCAGGCGTTTCTCTTCGTGCTCAATCGAGAGACGGGCGAGCCGATCTGGCCGATCGAAGAGCGACCCGTGCCACAGTCGACGGTCCCCAACGAACGGACCAGCCCGACGCAGCCGTTTCCGACGAAGCCCGCGCCCTTCGATCGGCAGGGCGTGTCGATTGACGATCTGATCGACTTCACCCCCACGCTGCGCGCCGAGGCGGTCGAGGTGATCAAGCGTTACAGGATTGGGCCCCTGTACACCCCGCCATCGCTGAGTCAGGTGGATGGCCCTCTGGCCACGATTCAGGTGCCCGCGGATACCGGCGGCGCCAACTGGCCGGGCGCGTCGTTCGATCCGGAGACGAACCGTCTCTTCATTCACTCGCACACCGGTGCGTACCTGGCGGGCCTCGTGCCGGCCAATCCGGCGAACTCGGATTTCGGCTATGTGGCCGGACGCGCCGGCGGCGCGGGTGCGCGAGGCGCGGGGACACCGGCTCCCGATCCGGATGCTCCGCCGCCCACAGGCGCCGCGCGAGGCGCGCGTGGAGCTGGTGCCGCAGGTCCGCCGACAGGCGGCCGAGGGGGCGTCAACGTGCAGGGACTGCCGCTCATCAAACCGCCGTACGACCGCATCACGGCCTACGACATGAAGACCGGCGAGATCCTTTGGCAGAAGACGCACAGCTCGACGCCCGACGACATCAAGAATCATCCGGCGCTGCAGGGTCTGACCCTGCCGCCCCGGCTGGGCCAGCCCGGGCGCACGTTCATCGGCACGCTGACCACCAAGACGCTTTTGATCGCTGGCGAAGGCGGCGTGCATCGCAATGAAGCCGGCGAACGCGTGGCCCTGCTGCGCGCCTACGATAAGGCGACCGGCGCGGACATCGGCGGCGTCGAGATGCCCGACAAGCAAACCGGCTCGCCGATGACCTACCTCATCAATGGCAAGCAGTACCTCGTCGTTGCTGTGAGCGGCGTGGATGGCGCGCGGTTGATCGCGTACGTGCTGCCGTAGAGGGAGTCAGGGTCAGGAGAGCATCATGCGGAAGCCTCTTGCGGTTGTTCTGACCGGTGTCCTCGGCATGTCGGCAGCCGGCCTCGTGGCGTGGCAGGGCGGCGCCGGCGCACCGGTGGCCAATCCCGCGGCCAACCCGCCGCGTCTGCCACTGGCGCAGCGGATCGCGCATACCGACCCCTCACGCTATCGGCCATCGTCGGCCGTCCACGGCGGGCCCGGCCAGCTGAACTTTTTCGCGCTGTTCAACGGCGACGTCCTCGACACGAACCTGTGGTTCCTGCATCGCGGCGTCATCGAGCCGAAGTCGGGAATCGGCCAGCACTTTCACAACTACTGCGAGGAGATGTTCGTGATCCTCGACGGCGAAGCGCAGTTCACGATTGACGGCCGCACGTCGACGCTGAAAGGCCCGGCCGGCGCGCCCGCGCGCATGGGCCACTCGCACGCCATCTACAACGCGACCGACAAACCCGTGGAGTGGATGAACATCAACGTGACCTCGTTTCGAGGCATCTATGACGCGTTCGATCTCGGCGACGGCCGCGTCGGTGCACCGCTGGATCCGATTCCGCAGTTCATGAGCATGCGGCTCGACCCGGCCCGCATGCAGCCGGTCGCCGACCTGCAGGGCGGCAAGGGGACCGTGCAGTATCGTCGCGCGCTCGGGCCGACCGTCTTCCTTTCGACGTGGACGTACGTCGATCATCTGCTGCTGCCGCCCGGCACGTCGGTGGGTCCCGGCGCGGAGCCCGGCATCGGCGGCTTCTATTACGTCATGAACGGTGAAGGCACCGCCACCGTTGGCGCCGAAACCGCGCCCATCAAAGCCGGGGATGCGATCCCGCTCCGTGTCGGCGAGACCAAGGCGTTCCAGAACACGGGCACGGCCGCACTCGAGTTCCTGGTCATCGGCATCGCCCGCGACATGACCAAGAAGCACGACATTCTGGCGACGCCGGCGCCCCGGCGCGGCGGCCCCGGTCGTGCGGGCGGCAGGCCCCAACGGTAGGGCCGCGGCTCAGATCATTTCGAACAGTAGAAAATCAAAGTCGCTCGACGTGAGAAACGACTGCAGTGTCGGCCAGACGACCTGATGCTCGTCGGAGTTGATCCACTTCTGGCGGAGATCCTCCGACGCATACGTGATTGAGAAGCGGTAGTTCATTCCGGACGGCGCGTGGCCCAGCAGGACTGCATGGAGCTTCAGGATTCGCAGGTCGATGTAGCCCTGGAACTTCTCGGCGGTCGGCCGATAGACGGTCTCGAAGTAGCGGACCATCTCCGCTTCCTTCGACGGGTCGACCGTGAGATCGCAGTGCAGTTGAACGGGCCGTGTCATAGAGGACGCTCCAGATACCCGCGCTCGCGGTACTCGAAATAGTCGAAGTCGGCGCACCGCGCGGCGCCGCTCACGTCTTGGCAGGCCATGCCGACGAACGCGCCCGTGAAATTGGGCTGTCCGGGCGCGCTCGCTTCATCCGACAAGATGCTGGCATCGAAGACCTGCGGCAGCCGCTTCCATCCGTCCGTGCCGACGCGATATCCGAACAGCAGGCGTTCCTCGTCTACCTCGACGCGCAGCTCGATCGCGACGCCGGGCGCGATGGGAATCGGCGCGGTGAACACGTCGGTCTGCAGCTGATCCGGGAGCACGGACATGACCCGCAGGTGTTTGCCCACCGTCTCGTCGTGTGAAACGTAGAGGTAGTGGAACTTCGCGCTGTTGTAGTAGCAGATCAGTCCGGCCATCTGCTGAAAGTGCTCCGGCTCGAAATCCAGCGACGTGGCGGCCCCGTACCAGTGCGACTGTTGGCGGCGCGCGACGAGGGCTTGGCGAAAGAGGCTGCCGACCGACTCGCGGCCGTAGAGGCGCAGGAATCCCGGCCGGGCGGTCAGACTCCATAAATCTTCGGGCCACGGCGAACGGAGCCACTGGAAGTCGATCGGCAGATCGGGCGCGTCGAAGTCGGCGCGCGCTGCGGCCGCCGGAAACGGATGCGGCGGCAGGCGTGGCGCGGCGACGTCGAGCAGGGGAATGCCGTCACCATCGGCGGTGCGAAGCCATCCGTCGGCCGCCCATTTCATCGGGTGGATCGCCGTTTCGCGTCCGAGCGTACATCGCCCGCGGTTGGGTAGCGGCCGGCCGCAGAGAAACACCATGTAGGTCTCACCGTCGGGAGTCTCGACAAGGTCCGCATGACCGGCGCGCTGCAACGCCGCCTCGGGGCGGTCGCGGGCGGTCATGATGTAGACATCGGGGTGCAGTTCGTAAGGCCCGTCGAGTGAGCGCGATCGGGCCATCGTCACGGCGTGGCCCCACCCGGTGCCGCCCTCTGCCGTCAACAGGTAGTAATAGCCCTCACGCTTGTACAGATGCGGCGCCTCGGTGAACCCGATCGGTGTGCCTTTGAAGATCAGTTGGCGCGACCCGACCAGTGTCTGCCGCGCGGCGGAGTACTCCTGCAGCACGATGCCGGCAAACCGGTTCTGTCCCGGTCGGTGATCCCACAGCATGTTGAGCAGATACTTCCGGCCGTCGTCATCATGGAACAGCGACGGGTCGAACCCGCTGCTGTTGAGATACACCGGATCGGACCACGGCCCGTCGATGCGCGGACTCGTCACCAGGTAATTGTGGAAGTCGCGGAACGTCGCGCCGCCCGATCCGGGCTGCGAGGCGCGGCCGTAGCGTTTGACGTCCGTGTACACGAGATAGAACAGGCCGTCGGCATGTGTCAGGCACGGCGCCCAGACGCCGCACGAGTCCGGATCCCCGAGCATGTTGAGCTGGCTGGCGCGCGTGAGCGGGCGCGCAAGCAGCTGCCAATGCACGAGGTCGCGTGAGTGATGAATCTGTACGCCCGGGTACCACTCGAACGTCGAGGTGGCGATGTAATAGTCCTCACCGACCCGCACGATGGACGGGTCAGGGTTGAACCCGCGGAGAATCGGATTCCGGACCGTCATGCCGCCGCGACCGCCCGGCTCGGGGCGGGCGCGCGAACGACGGTCCACAACACGGCCGCGCCGATGAGATCGAGCACGGCGAGCCCGATGAAGAACGGCGTGTAGCCGATCGTCGTGACGAGCGCGCCAATCAGCAGGTTGAAGATCAGCAGCCCGAGGTTGCCGAACGTGCCGGCCATGCCCGCGACCGTCGCGACTTCGTTGCGCTTGAACAAATCCGACGACATCGTGATGACGGTGACCGACAGCGTCTGGTGGGCAAACCCGGCGACGCTGAGGAGCGCGATCGCCACATAGGGGCTCTCCACGAAGCCGGCAAACGCGACCGTCGTCATCATGCCCGCGCCGAGCGTGAACGCGCCGCGCCGAGCGTTGATCAGGCTCACACCGAAATACTTCTGCAGGCCGTGCGCGATCGTTCCGCCGAAGAGACACCCGAGATCGGCCGCCAGAAACGGAAGCCAACCGAACAGGGCGATCTGCTTCAGATCGAAATGCCGGACGGTCATCAGATAGAGCGGCAGCCAGTTGGTGAGGGTGCCCCAGGTCGGATCGGCCAGAAAACGCGGGAGCGCGATCCCCCAGAAGTTGCGCTGTGCCGCAATCTTCAGAATCGACGGCCGGCGGCCGTCGCCGCGCAAGTGCGTTTCCTGACCGGCCTCGATGTAGGCGCGCTCCTGGTCGGAGAGGGCCGTATGCTTCGCCGGGGACTCATAAAACAGCAGCCAGAGGACGACCCAGACGAGGCCGAGGGCGCCGGTGATGACGAATGCGGCCTGCCAGTTGTACGTCAGGATCGCCCACGCGACGAGCGGCGGCGCCAGCATCGACCCGACCGAGGCGCCGATATTGAAAATGCCGCCGGCGAATGCGCGTTCCTTCGCCGGAAACCACTCCGCCGTGGCCTTCATTCCCGCCGGATTCGCCGATCCCTCAGCGAGGCCCAGCAGGCCGCGCAGTCCGGCCAAGGCCTGCCAGCTATGCGCCAGCCCGTGCGCCATGCTGATGAACGACCAGGAGACCGCGAAAATCGCGAATCCAATCTTCAGGCCGAGGACATCGAGCACGTAGCCGGCCACCGGTTGCAGCATGATCGCGAGCTGAAAGGTGGTGACGATCCACGAGTACTGCTCGGTGGTGATGTGCAGATCGAGCATGAGCGTCCCGGCCGCGACGCCGAGCGTACTTCGGGTCAGATAGTTGATGATCGACCCGAGCATGAGCAGGCCGATCATCCACCAGCGAAGTCCTTTGATCCGTTTCAAGGGATCGTCCACCCGCCATCAAACATGGCGCGCCCGACTTTATCATCGAGTTGCCGAGAATCGATTCTCGCTTTCGCACGCTCGCGCAAGAATCCGGGTAATCGGGAGGTGGGACTGATGAAACAGACCGTGAACACCGTCGAGGTCGAGGACGCCGAACTGCTGCAGCTGATCGAGCGCCACGCTGCAGTCGAGCAAATCTGTACCGGGTTTCGCTTCAGCGAAGGCCCCATCTGGAACCCGAAAGAAGCCTGTCTCTACTTCAGCGACATGCCGAACGACATCCGCCGCCGCTGGAGCGCGGACGACGGCGTCGTCGAAGTGCGCAACCCGAGCAACAAATGCAACGGCATGACGTACGACGGCGTTGGCAATCTCTACGTGTGCGAGCACGTCACCAGCTCGCTGATCATGGAAACGCCGACCGGCGAGCGCAAAGTCCTCGCGACGCACTGGCAGGGCAAGGAGTTGAACAGCCCGAATGACGTCGTGGTGCGATCGGACGGCACCGTCTTCTTCACAGATCCGACCTACGGCCGGATGCCCGTGTTCGGGCTCGAACGGGCGCCGGCGCTGGATTTCCGCGGCGTCTATCGCGTATCACGCGATGGTACGCTGCACCGCGAGGCGCACGACTTCGATCAGCCAAACGGCTTGTGCCTCTCCCCCGACGAAAAGATTCTCTATGTGAACGACACGACGCGCGCTCACGTCCGCGCATTCGACGTCGGGACTGACGGATCCCTGAGGAGCAGCCGCATCCTCGCCGATCACATAGGCACGGGCGACTTCAACGAAGGCGTCGTTGACGGCATGAAGTGCGACGAGCACGGGAACATCTACGTGACCGGTCCGCACGGCATCTGGGTCTTCAGCGCGCCGGGGAAGCATCTCGGCATCATCCGCATGCCGGAGATTGCCGGCAATCTGAACTGGGGCGGCCGCGGCTGGGACGAGCTCTACTGCACCTGTTCGACGTCGATCTATCGCGTGCGGATGAAGGCGCGCGGCAATCCGGTCGCCTACATGCGCATGCGCTGATCGTACGTGCGCTCGCCGGAGGATGTGATGAGCGTGGCGGTGAAGGACGCCTTTCATGTTAGCGTTGCGCATCGATTATCGATGGCGATGCCGTCCGAGCGCGTGATACGACGTGCAAGCCTGGCCCTCGCGAGCGTGACCGTCTGGTTCGTTGCCGGTCCGCTGACGTTGGCCGAGGTGACGCTTCGCGCGCAGCCTGGGACGACGCGGACTGTGTACATCTCGGCGGTTGACGTGAAGGGCGAGTTCGTCACGGATCTCGTGGCCGGCGAGGTCACGGCCGCTGAGAACGGTCAGGTGCGGGCAGTGACCGGGCTCGCGCCGGCGACCGAACGGTGCCACGTGGCGGTGCTGGTCGACGACGGCGGCGACGGGCTCATGCAGGCGCCGGTCGCCGAGCTGCTGAACGCCGCGGCGGGACGCGCCCTGTTCTCCGTCAGCATGCTCAATCCACAATCAGTTCGGCTGACCGACTACACCGCCAGCTTTGACGTTCTCCAAAGCGCCGTCTCGAGGATCAGGCAGCGAGGTCGCCTGGAGCGGGATTCGGTGGTGTTGGCTGACGCCGTGTCGTGGACCGCCAGGGACATGCAGAAACGGAAGCTGTCGCGGCCAGTCATCGTGATCATGACCAACGGGGGCGACTCGACCGAAAACGAGATTGCCAAGGGCATTCTCGCTGACCTGTCAGCCAGCGGCGCCTCGCTGCACCTGGTGCACGTCGTGGCCGTGCCGCTCGGCGAGGTGTTCGTCGAGGGGCCGATCCAGTCCGGCGGATCGTCCTCGGTGGCCACCGGTACCGCGGCATTTTCCAGGGCGATGACCGCGATTGCGACGACACTCGCGCACCAGTACAAGTTGACGTACGTGCTGCCGACGGGCGTGCGACCCGCCGAGCGCCTCCGAGTGACGACGACGCGGCCTCAGGTGAAGATCGTCGCACCGACGCGCATTGCCAACCGGGTCCCGTGACGAACGCTTTTTGAGCGCCTGCCCTCCTCGTTGCTGTCCGCTACCGGCCCGGTGCGCCTCGGCCACGCGCCGGGGCGTTGTCTCCCCAGGGGAGTCGCGCCGGACCCGGCCAGGGATCCACGTTCGTCCGTTTCGCCCAGGCGTCCCATTCGCCGGAGAGCCGCTTGACGATGTCCGCGTGCCGAGCCGCAACGTTATTGCGCTCGACGCGATCGGCGGCGATATCGTACAGCTCCCACGGCTCCGGGTACACCGAGACGATCTTCCAGTTGCCCCAACGCACGGCGCGATTCCCTTCGTGCTCCCAGAAGAGGGGCCGCGGCCGATTGAGGGGACGGCCGTCGAGCGCCGGCCGCAGATTGACGCCCTCCATCGGATGAATCGCGTGGCCCTTGTACTCGCTCGGATATCTCGCGCCGGTTGCCGCCGTCACCGTCGCCATGATGTCGATCACGTGCGCCGGCTGGCGCTCGATCGCTCCGCGCCGGTTGGCGGCGATCCCTCGCGGCCAGTGGACGATGAGCGGCGAGGCGATGCCGCCTTCGTGGGTGAAATGTTTGAACCGGCGGAACGGCGTGTTGCCGACCGCAGCCCAGTTCATCCCGAGATACAGGTCCGAGTTGGGACCGCCCGGAGGATCGCCGTTGAAGCGGCCGTCCGGGCCGGATTCGGCGTTGCCGCCGTTGTCCGACATGAAGAAGATGAGCGTGTTGTCGAAAACCCCTCGCGCTTCGAGGCCCTTCACGAGGGTGCCGACACCCGTGTCGATCGCCTCGATCATCGCGGCATACACCGCCATCTGGTGGTCAAACCGCTCCTTCTGTTGATCGGAGAGCGAGTCCCAGGGAGGCGTGTCCGGCTCACGCGGACTCAGCGGCCATCTCGCGTCGACGAGTCCCATTCGGACTTGCCGCTGATAGCGCTCCTGCCGCATCCGGTCCCAGCCGGCCTTGTACTTTCCGCGGTACTTGGCGATCAATTCCGCCGGAGCCATCAACGGAAAATGCGGCGCGTTGAACGGAAGATACAGGAAGAAAGGCTTGCCGGCCTGGCGCGCCTCGTCAATGAACTTGAGGCCGAACTCAGTCCAGAGATACGTGGCGTACCAGCTCGTGCCGAAGACGGGCGCATCGCGCGGCGTCGCCGTGCGATTCAGAAACAGCGGCTCCTGCGCGCGGGTCGTGAGCGGGTTGTCACCGCCGGTGTAGTTCTGATTCGGAAAGTACATGCCGCCGGCGCGCAGACTCAGCGTTCGTTCGAAGCCGCGGTCCCAGGGCGGCGTGCCGTTGTCCTGGCCAAGATGCCACTTGCCCGACATCGCGGTGAAGTAGCCTGCCTCGCGGAGCACTTCCGCGATCGTGACGGACTGATCGTTCAGGCGTCCGGTCGTGCCGATCGATCCGCCGCGGATCACGTTGTCGAGATGGCCCATCCCCGCCTGATGTGAATACAGGCCGGTGAGCAGGCTCGCGCGCGTCGGCGAGCAGCGCGGCGTGGCGTAGAACTGGGTGAACCGCACCCCGCGCGCGGCGAGGACGTCGAGGTTGGGCGTCGCGATCTCGCTGCCAAAGGGTCCGATATCCGACCAGCCCATGTCGTCCAGGAGGACGACGACCACGTTCGGGCGGGTGTCCGGTTGCGCCGCAGTTTGTGCGGAAGCGGCGGGAACACGCCGCGAGGCGGCCGCCCACGCGACGAGCGCGCACACTGCCGCCGCCAGCCAGACCGATCGAACGCGCCGGATCGCCATGGTCCTCGCGTCTCCTACGCCTTCATGGGTACGCCGTTCTTCACGAGCCAGTCATGCGCGATCTGCGCGGCGGACATGACGGCCTCTCGTCGTTGATTCCGTGCCGGGGTTTGTGTACGCTGCGGGCACATTCTATATGGAACCGGTTCCACGACCAATCGCTCAGTCCACCCAGGTCGGGTGCGCGGCGCTGCTGGCGGTGGCCCTGGCGCTCGCCGTCTCCGACGGCACGGCCGGCCAGGTCAAGACCACTGTTCCAGACGTCGTCCCTGGAGCCCGGCCGGTTGCGGCCGAGCGCATCAAAATTCATGGCACGGCGCTCGAGGGCAACCTCGAAGGCGATGCCGTGGACCGGGACGTCATCGTCTTCCTGCCGCCAAGCTATGCCCGCGATCGATCGCGCCGGTTTCCAGTGGTCTATGCGCTCCACGGCTATTCCATCGGCGCCGAACAGTGGTCGCAGGAAATCCACGTGCCGCAGACGATCGAAGGGGCCTTTGCCAACGGCGCGAAGGAGATGATCGTCGTCCTGCCCGATTCGAAGACGGTGCACAACGGGTCCATGTACTCGAGCTCGATCACGACCGGCGACTTCGAGCATTTCATCGCGCACGACGTCGTGGCCTATGTCGACGCGCACTACCGGACGATTCCGAACCGCAACAGCCGCGGGCTGGTCGGTCACTCGATGGGAGGGTACGGCGCGAGCCGCATCGGCATGAAGCACGCGGACGTGTTCGGCAGCCTCTACATCATGAGCCCGTGCTGCCTGTCGCCGCGGGGCGCGGGCCCCGCCAATCCGGCGAACGAAGAGGCGCTGGCCGCCGTCAAGACGCCGGGCGACTCGCAGAAACTCCCCTTCGGTCTGCGCGCCCAATTAGCGTCAGCGGCGGCGTGGTCGCCCAATCCGAAGAATCCGCCGCTCTACCTTGATCTGCCGATCGGACCAAACCGGGACGGGGTGCTGGCAAGGTGGGCGGCCAACGCGCCGTTGGCGTTCATCGATCAGTACATCCCGAATCTGCGGCAGTACCGGGCCATCGCCGTCGACGTGGGCGACCAGGACGGCCTGAGAGCCGATGCGGGGAAGCTGCACGACGCGCTCGACAATTACGGCGTGCCGAACAGCTTTGAGATCTACCCGGGCACTCATACGAGCCACGTCGCGGTGCGATTCCAGGAGAATGTGCTGCCGTTCTTCAGCCGGACCCTGTCGTTCGAAGAGACGAAGCGATGATGTCGCGCTCCGCGGCCGCGGCGGCGATCCTGCTCCTTACGCGGCCGTTCGCGCTCGATGGCGACATCGGCCTGCACGACCCGTCGACGGTGATCCAGGCCGACGGCAAGTTCTACGTCTATGCCACCGGCAACGGACTGCCCTTCTCTGTCTCCGATGACGGTTGGACGTGGCGGCGCGCCGGTTCGGTCATGCAGGCCGTCCCAGGAGGCCGCCCTGGGCCGGACGTCATCGCGCGCGGCGGCAACAACAGCTGGGCACCGGACATCATTCGCGTCGGCGACAAATACTACATGTACTACTCGGCGCCCGGCACTCAGCCCAAAGCCGCGATCGGGCTGCTCGTCGGAAAGACACTCGATCCCACGTCGCCGAACTACAAGTGGGAGGACGCGGGGCCGGTCGTGTGGTCCGACGGCGTCGAAGACAGCAACGCGATCGACCCCGGTGTGTTCCGCGATCCGGCGAACGGCACGATGTGGCTCACGTATGGCTCGTACTTTGGCTACATCCGTCTCGTCGAGCTCGATCCGAAGACCGGCAAGCGTCTGTACCCCGAACGGAAGCCGGTCAACATTGCGATCAACTCCGAGGCGTCGGTGATGATCTTTCGTGAAGGCTGGTACTACCTGCTCGTCACGCACGGATCGTGCTGCGCCGGAGCGAACTCGAGCTACAACATCCGCATGGGCCGATCCAGAAAGGTGGCGGGGCCGTTCGTCGACAACATGGGCGTCGACATGCTCCAGGGCGGCGGCAAGCTGTTTGCGGGATCGAGCGGACGCTACATCGGTCCGGGACACTTCGGTCTGCTGGATCTCGGCGACGGCGTCCAGAAATTCTCGTGCCACTACGAGGCGGATCTCGATCGCGGCGGCATCAGCGTGCTCGATATTCGTCCGCTGCTCTGGCGCGATGGATGGCCGGTCGCCGGCGACAACCTGACGGCCGGGACGTACGAGATCGAATCGGCGCGCACCGGCACGGCGCTCGAGATGGCGGTGCAGGGCGCCCCGGTCGGCGGCGCGCGCGGACGCGGCGGTCGCGCCGGTGGAGCAGGCCGCGGCGAGGGTGGCCCGCCGCCGCCCATTCCCGCGCAGGACCCCGCGCAAGTGAGCGCCAACTGGCCTGCCGGTCCGGTCGACGTGCGCATGGCGCCGTACATGCTGCAGGCGCAGCAGAAGTGGGCGATCACGCCGGTCGCCAACGCCGGCGGCTATCCCGGCGCGCCCTATTTCAAGATCACGATCGCCGGAACGGATCGAGCGCTGGCGGCGACGTCGGAGGCCGAGTTGGTGGTGCTCCCCGCGTTCACGGGAGCGCCTGAGCAGTTGTGGCGCCTCGACCAGCTCGCCGACGGCACTTATCGCATCATGCCGAAGGCGGTGCCGAATTCGAGTGACGCCTTGGCGCTCTCAGCAGTGGGCAGCAGCATGCCCACGCTCGCCAGATTCCGAGCTGATAGCGACCGTCAGCGCTGGATATTGAAGACACCGTGATGGTCCGCATTTCGATCGTCCTCGTCGGATCGGCCTGCCTCTTCTTCTCCGCGCCGCAACAGGCGCCGCCGGCACCAGCCCCTGCGCGCGGCCCCGCGCCGTCGCTCGTGCGTCCGATGACGCCGACGAAGGCGCCGGATGCGGCCGGCTTTCTGCAGCGCTGGCTTGTCCTCGAACCCATTCGCGTCGTCGGCCAGCTCACAGACAGCGCCGTACAAGCCGTCGTCAAGAAGGAGTATTTCTCGAATCAGTTCACGGTGATCCCACGGGATGGCGACCGAGTCACCGTCGGCGACGAGTCGCTCGGTTGGCACGCCATCGACACCGTCAACTACAACGTGAACCTGTACCACTTCGCGTACGCGTTGAGCAAACCGACGTCCAACGTCCTGTTCTGGGCCGTGACGTCCGTCGAGGCCTCGAGCGACATGTCCGGCGTGCGTCTGGCGATTGGCTCCAACGCGGCATCCGTCTGGTGGCTCAACGGCCAGGAAGTGATCGGCCTCTACAACGACCGGCAGGCTGTCATCGACGACGGCGTGTCGAAGCGGCTGACGCTGAAGAAAGGCCCGAACGTCATCCGCGCCGCGATCGTGAATGCGGGCGGGGCCACCGATTTCTGCGCGCGGTTTCTCGATCGCGACGACACTCCCATCAAGGGGCTCGTCGTACGCCTGAATGCCGGCGGGAAGGACGCGGTCGACACCGGGTCACGGGAACCTCGATGAACGGCGCAACTCGAACGCACGTGACCATCGCGGCCGCGCTGGTCGTCATCGCGCCGCTGGCGGCGCGCCAGGACGTGGCGCTGAAGGACCTGATGCCGAAGGGCATGGTCATCGGCGTCGCGATCAATCAGCGCCAGAGCGACGGCGTCGACACCGCCGGCGTCGAGCTCATCACGAAGCAGTTCAACCAGATCAGCCCGGAGAATCTGCTCAAGTTCCAGCCGGTGCATCCGGCGGCGGATCGCTACGCCTTCGACGCGCAGGATCGCTACGTGCAGTTTGGTGTCGATCGCAAGATGCAGGTCGTCGGCCATACCCTCGTCTGGCACAATCAGACCCCGGCCTGGGTCTTCCAGGGTCTCGACGGCAAACCCGCCGACCGCGAGACGCTGCTCGCGCGCATGCGCGATCACATTCACACCGTCGTCGGTCGCTACAAAGGCCGGATTATCGGCTGGGACGTCGTCAACGAGGCGATCGACGAGGACGGCTCGCTGCGCAAGGCGCCGTGGCATGACGGCATTGGCGATGACTACGTCGCGAAGGCGTTCGGGTTTGCGCAAGAGGCGGACCCGAACGCCGAGCTCTACTACAACGACTACAACCTCGAGAAGCCGGCCAAGCGCGCCGGCGTGATCCGCCTCGTCAAGGACCTCAAGGCGCGCGGGCTGCGCATCGACGGCATCGGCAACCAGGGACACTGGCAGCTCGAGACGCCCGCCATCGATCAGATCGAGCAGGCGCTCATCGATCTGCAGAGCACGGGACTCAAGGTGATGTACTCCGAGCTCGACATCAATCTCTTGCCGCCCGCGGGCCGCAACGCCGACCCCGCCGTCGCCAATCCCTATGCCGGTGGACTTCCAGACGAGAAACAACGACAGCTCGCCAAGCGGTACGCCGACATCTTTGGCGTGTTCCTTCGGCATCGCGACGCGGTGACGCGCGTCACGTTCTGGGGCCTGAGCGACGCCGACTCCTGGCTGAATCGTGGACGCATGAACTACCCGCTGCTCTGGGACCGCCTGCGCCAGCCCAAACCCGCATTTCAGGCGGTCGTGGAGGCGTTGACGCGCGCTCGATAACGAGGCTGACGATAGAACGATTGGTTTTCGCGAGTGGCTCATCGGCGGGATCCACTGGGTCGGGATCTCGGTGATGAACGGCCTCAGCCGCGCCTGTAAGTTATTGATTTTGAATGATTTGGCTCGCTGCACTGGACGATTTCCGCAATTGGCTCATCAGCGAAGCTGCATAAACAGGCCTGTTTCCGAGAACTCAGCGTCCGACTGCCGCATCGGCGCAACCTGGCGCTGCCCGTTAGAGGCGCAACGTCTCGATGAGCGCTGGGCGCATGGTCGTCCCCCTCACACAATGCCGCCAGCTGTCAGGCGATTTCCGTGACTGACCAGTCGATGCCTTAGATGTCACCGACGATCTGGAGACCGCCGATTCTCCTCCCGAGTCGCGAACGTCCAATGCGTCTTCGCCCGCTCGACGATGCTGTCGAGATCCTCGGCCAGCAGGTAACGCCTTCGAATCAAGTCCATCGCCGAACTTCGAATTCGCTCAAGGTAGTCTTCGATACCTCGATACCGCTCTTCGAGAGACAAGCGCGGATCATCGTTGGCGTGCCGCGCCGACTTAGTCGGCGCGAACGGAAGGTACGACCCCACGAGCTGGTAGATGTCCTGTGGATTGCCGACTGAGGGATCGCGGAAGTTCCAGCCAGTCGTCGTCGCCAGCGGCACCGCGATCTCGGGGGCGCGAATTCCAGCGAGGTCGTTTCCATCTCGACCGACTTGCGGCACGAGGTGCGGAAGCCGAACGACTTTGCCGCCGATCATGCGAGAAGGAATCGATCTGTA
>Ga0111539_10001463_pt1 | contig 31528 bp, 32 predicted proteins | sample RhiMethybrSRZTD1_FD_79667 | JGI IMG/M metagenome (GOLD analysis project Ga0111539, IMG submission 79667) | Populus rhizosphere microbial communities from Tennessee, USA - Rhizosphere MetaG P. TD hybrid SRZTD1 (version 2) (version 2) | ecosystem: Host-associated > Plants > Roots > Rhizosphere >...
CGCGCCCGCCGCCGAGCCGTCGGGTCACGCGCGGCAGGTCTCCGGTCCAGGTGTACTCGAGGTCCTTGCCCATCCGCCGCTGGCCGTAGACCACGAAGTCGGCGCAGTCGGCGCCTTCGAGCCGCTCGCTCTGGTGAGCGGTGCGGTTCGGGCCGGCCGATGCCCAGATGTACGGCTGCCCGTAGAGCTCGGTGAGGTAGCCGAGGTAGGTGTCGTCGCGCCGGAGCGAGATCCGGTGGACGGAGTCGGCGAGCCCGCCCGACGCCTTTCCGCGCCGCGCCTCGACGCCCGGCGTGGCGACGGCGCCGCCGTCGGTCACCGCGACCAGCTTGTAGCGCATGGTGCCGACGCCGTGGCCGCGATCCGGCGTGAGCGTGGGGCGCACATCGGCGGCGAGCGAGCCGGCGCCGAGCTCGGCGACCATTCCGGTCTCGGCATAGCGGATGCGCTCGTAGTGGAAGCTGCCCGACTCGGTGTTCGACATGCTCTCGACCGCCGGCTCGACGCGGAACCAGAAGAGAGTGGCGGCCGGCGCCTCGGCGAGCGGGCGCGCGGCGCGGCTCTTGCCGGCGAGGCGAACCGCCGTGCCGGCGTCGGAGAAGTAACGGGTCCGCCCGCCGCCGTCCACCACCTCGAGCACGGCGAAGAGGGTCACGCCCTCGCGCGCCAGCGCGTGCTTCGGCGTGTCGTCGGCGATTCCGTCCTTGCCGACCCGCGAGACGATGTGCGCCGCCGTGATCCGCGGCGCTGCCTGCGCGGTCTCCGTGAGGGCCACCACGATCGCGAGCGCGAGGCGCACCATGTCGATTGCAACGAACGACTTACAATTTCGATTTGAATTGACGCCGCGCAGCGACCGTGGCACTGCTCAAAGGAAGCAGGAAGATTTCATGTCCACCGCCTACCGCACACGCGAGTCGATGTCGTTCCGCCAGCACTGGAACGGCAACCCGTGCGCGTTCGCGCTCATCGGCGACGTCGACGCCGTCACCAGGCGGCCCGCGGTGGATCCCTCCAGCTCAGGAGATTCCGTCACCTAGCTGGCGCAACCAGAAAGGGAACCCACCGCGGGCCTCGGAAACGAGGCCCGCTTTTTTTTTGCCCGAAAGAGTCCCGACCATGTCAGCCCGAACAAGAGAGCTCCCCTGGCTTCACGCACCGATGGCCGAGCTGCGCCGCCTGTCGTGGCCGATCGCCGTGTCGATGCTGTCCTACAGCGCGATGACGCTGGTCGACACCATCTTCGTCGGCCGTCTGGGCCCGGCTGCGCTCGCCGGCGTCGGCATGGGCGGCGTGGTGTCGTTCGCCCTGGTGGTGTTCTCGATCGGTCTCCTGCGCGGCGTGAAGGTGCTGGTGTCGCAAGCAGTCGGCAGCGGTCACCCCGAGCGCGCCGGCGACTTCCTGGCCGCCGGCGTGGTGATCGCCGCCGGGCTCGGGCTGGTCACCGTCATCGCCGGCCAGCTGGTGGCCATCGTCATGCCCGGCCTCGCCGCCAGCGAGGAGGTGGGCCATCACGCCGCCACCTACCTGTCCATCCGCATCCTCGGAGCTCCGCTCCTGCTCTGGTACGTCGCCATGCGCGAGACCGCGTACGGCCAGAGCGAGGCGCGCGCGCCGATGGTGGCGTCGGTGGCCGCCAACCTGTGCAACATCGCGCTCGCCTATCTGTTCATCTTCCAGCTCGGCGCCGGCGTCGCCGGGGTGGCCTGGGCGACCGCGCTGTCGCACGCCGTCGAGGCCGGCACGCTGCTCGCCCTGCGCGGGCGCGCGCTCCTGCCGCCGCTGCGCCGCGGGCTGCCGTTCATGGCGGCGGTGTGGCGCATGGGTCTGCCCAACGCGCTGCAGTTCCTCATCGAGGTGGGCTCGTTCGTGCTGCTCACGCTGCTCATCGCTGCGATGTCGGAGACCGACATGGCCGCGCACCAGATCGCCCTCCAGGCCATCCACTTCTCCTTCCTGCCCGCACTCGCGGTGGGAGAAGCCGGATCGGTGATGGCCGGCCAGGCGGTCGGGGCCGACCGCGACGAGCTCGTGCTCGGCGTCGCGCGCCTCGCCATGTGGCTGGCCGGCGTCTACACGGCGCTGTGCACCGGTGTGCTCGCGCTCGCGGCGCCCTGGATCGCGCAGCTGTTCACCTCCGACGCGGCGGTCATCGCCACCGCGATACCGCTCCTGCACGTGGCAGCTGCCTTCCAGGTGGCCGACGCCGCCAACGTGGTGGCGCGGGGCGTCTTGCGCGGCACCGGCGACGTCCGCTATCCGGCGGTGGTCGGCATCCTGTCGGCCTGGTCGCTCACCCCGCCCCTGTGCTGGATCCTGGGCCATCACTTCGGGCTCGGCGCCTTCGGCGGCTGGATCGGTCTGTCCGCCGAGATCATGGCGGCCGCCGGGTTGTTCTGGTGGCGCCTGATCCGACGCGGCTGGCAGCGCTCGGCGGCCCGCTCGCGCGCCGAGCTCGACGCCACTCACGGAGCAGTAACGTCCGCTGCATAGTTGCGCGACAACATGGGCTCCCGAGTGGGAGCCGAGTCACCGGAACCGAACCGCTGACCCCAGATCCTGGACACCCCGGACCCCGGCGGCCGACCGCATGGCCGCCGGGGCCGTGCAGGCCCCTGCCTCCAGGGAACCAGGATCGCGGGGGATTCTCCCCCACGTGGATGGGATTCGTCTCACCGGGTCAGCTGGCACGTCTGCTGCAACATTTGTAACAGGCACGCATCAAACGACCGTTCTTGGAGGGGCTGTCGTGAAAACCAACCTACTTAGCGCATGTCTGCTTCTGACTCTCAGCTCCGGCGCGGGCTGCGGGGTCGACAAGATCTCTGACGACCCGGGCGACGGCGCGGGCGCCGACGGCGGCGGAGGAGGCGGTGGCGGCGACAGCGGCACGGTCGAGCAGGACAACCGTGTGACTGATCAGCTACAGCTGCTCTACCGGTTCGAGGGCGTCGCCGGCCAGACGACCGTGGCCGACGTATCGGGGATCGAGCCGGCGGCCGATCTCACGATCGCCGACGCGGCCCAGGTGACCTGGGACGGCGGAGGGATGACCTTCATCGGGCCGACCATCGCGCAGAACCCGAACCCGATGGCCAAGGTGACCGACGGCTGCATGGCGTCGAACACCATGACGGTCGAGGCCTGGGTGAAGAACGCGACCATCACCGACGCCAACGGCCGCATCATCTCGAACGGGATCAACGCCGACACCCACAACTTCGCGCTCAAGCAGCAGAACGACTACTGGGAGATGCGCCTGCGCACCAGCCAGAACAACGCGAACGGCAACGATCCCTACCTGGCGGCCTCGCCGATCGGGACCGCGACCGCTCTCGAGCAGCACGTGGTCGTCACCCGCAGCGCCGTCGGCGTGACCAACTTCTACATCGACGGCGTCAAGCAGTCGCCCGACAGCGTGCCGGGCAACTTCGGCAACTGGGATCTCACCTACGGGGTCGCGGTCGGCAACGAGGTCTCGCTGGATCGCCCGTGGCTCGGCACCGTCTACCTGGTCGCGGTCTACTGCAAGGAGCTGACCCCGGCCGAGATCGCGCAGAACTACGGCGAAGGCCACTAGGCCTCCCACTCCACATCATCGCAACCGACGGCCCGCCCATCCGCGGGCCGTCGTGTTTTTCGGGCCGCAGGCCCGCGTGATATGCTGCGCCGCGATGACTCGCTTTCACTATGCAGCGCTGCTTCTGGTCCTTTCGCTCGGCGCCGCCTGCGGCGGAGACGAGGACGCCCCGCCGGACGCGAACTTGACTCCTGACGCCCGTCCACCGCGCGGGACGTTCTCGCTCGAGTGGACGATCACCGACGGCGGCAACGACGCCTCCTGCGCCGACGTGGGAGCCAGCCAGGTGACCGTCGAGTGGATCGAGCAGGGGGCAGGCGCCGGCAATGCCGACAGCTTCAACTGCTCGGCCGGCAACGCGACGACCATCCAGATCAACGTCGCCACCTACGACGTCGCGATCGACCTGGTCGACGCCAGCCTGCAGAGCCTGCTCGCAAGCAAGGTCATGGTGAATGGCGTCGAGGTCACCGAGAACAACGATACGGCGCTCGACCCGGTCGTCTTCGAACTGTAGCGGTCGCGCGCGGCTGGCCGCCCGCTCCCGGTCCTCCGCTCCGACCTCGCTTGGCGGGAGGGGGGCGCCACTATATATAGATTGAATGGCCGGCTGGTTCGGCATTCCGCGCAGGGCCGCGGGGCCGGTGGCGGCCGCGACGGCGGTTCTGTTCGCCATCCTGGCCGGGCACTCGATGCTCGAGACGGCGCGCGACGCCCTCTTCCTGTCGGCGCTGCCCGCCTCGCGCCTGCCCACCGTCTATCTCGCCATCGCCGGGCTCGCCTTCCTGGTGGCGGCCGGCAACCGGCTGATCACCCACCGGTACACGCGGCGAGGCACGCTCGGCGCCACCCTGGCCGGCTCGGCGGTGACCACCGCGGGCTTCTGGTTCTGGACCGGCGGCGGCGCTGCGGCGATCTACGCCTTCTACGTCTGGACCGGGCTGCTCGCCACCGTGGCGGTGGTCCAGCTCTGGCTGGCGATCGCCGATGAATGGGACGCCACCCTGGCCAAGCGCGCCTTCGCGGTGGTCGGAGCCGGCGGGCTGGTCGGCGCCACTGCCGGCTCGGCGGCCGCCAGCGGCCTCCTCGAGATCATCGCGGCGCGCGATCTCATCCTGGTCGCCGCCGGCATCCTCTTGGTCGCCGGCGCCGGCGCCGCCGCGCTCCTGCCGCAATCGGCGGCGGTGCCGGCCGCGCGGCCGCGCCGCCGCCCGGCCCCCGTCCAGGTAGACGGCGGCCTGTGGTCGCATCCCTACCTCCGGCGCCTGCTCTTCCTGGTGACCGCGACCCAGCTGGCGGTGACCTCGGCCGATCTCCTGTTCAAGGCGGTGGTCGCCGCCTCGGTCCCGGCCGAGGACCTCGGCTCCTTCTTCGCACTCTTTTACACCGGTCTCAACGCGCTCTCGCTCCTGGTCCAGCTCTCGCTCGCCTCCTGGCTCCTGCGCCGGCTCGGGGTCAGCCGCGCCCTCTGGGTGCTGCCGGTCCTGCTGGCGGTCGGCTCGGTCGGCTTCGCGGTCAGCGCGGCGCTGCTCCCCATCCTCTTCATCAAGGTGGTGGACGGCTCGCTGCGCCACTCGCTGCACCGGACCGGCATCGAGCTGCTCTACCTGCCGCTGCCCGGCCGGCTGCGCGACCGCCACAAGGTCGCCATCGATGGGGCCGGCGCGCGCGGCGGGCAGGCGCTCGCCTCGGTCGCCCTGCTCACCGCGATGTCGTTCGGTCTGGCGCTGACCGACCTCGCGTTCATCGTCACCGGCGCCGTGCTCATCCTCCTGGTCGCGGTGGTGGCCATCCGCCGGCACTACGTCGAGATGTTCCGCGAGCAGCTGCGCGAGGGATCCATCGAGACCCGCGCCGACGTGCCGGAGCTCGACCTCCATTCCCTCGAGGCGCTCATCGCCGCGCTGTCGAGCGACGACGACCGGGTCGTCCTCTCCGCCCTCGACCTCCTCGAGCAGAGCGGGCGGGCCAAGCTGGTCCCGCCCCTCATCCTGCATCACCCGTCGCGCGACGTGGTGGTGCGCGCGCTCGAGATCATGTCCGCCTCGCGCCGGCGCGACTTCTTGCCCCTGGCGCACCGCCTGCTCGCTTCGGTCGATCCCGAGGTGAGGACCGCCGCGCTGCGCGCGGTGTCGGTCACCGCCGGCGCCGACGAGAAGGAGAGGTTGCGCGAGGCTCTGGCCGATCCGTCCGCGTCGGTGCGCGCCACCGCCATCGTCGGCCTGGTCAGCGCGGGCGGCGACAGCAGCGGAATCCAGGAGGAGCTGGCCGAGGTGCTCGAGGGGCCCAGCCCGGACAGCCGCATCGCGCTGGCGCGTGCCATCCAGAACCGACCGGGCGCCGCCTTCCACTCGATCCTGCGCCGGCTGGCGGAGGTGGCCGAGCCGCCGGTCCAGCTCGAGGCGGCGCGCGCCATCGCGGCCGCGCCCGACGCCTCGTTCGTCCCGCTCCTCCTGCCCATGCTGGGCGACCGCGAGGTGCGGGCCGACGCGCGCGCGGCGCTCCTGGCCATCGGCTCGCCCGCGCTGCAAGCGCTCGACCGCGCGCTCGCCGACCCGGCGCTGCCGCGCCGCCTGCGCCTGCACCTGCCGCGCACCGTCAGCAAGTTCTGCACCCAGGCCGCCGCCGACGTGCTCGCCCGCCACCTCGAGGGGGAGCTCGACAGCGCCATCGGCTACAAGATCCTGCGCGGCCTCGGCCGCATGGTGGTCGACAACCGGCGCATCGCGCTCGACCCCGCGTTGCTCGACCGTGCGGTCGAGGCGGTCCTGCGGCGCGCCATCACGCTGGTCGACTGGCGCGTCAGCATGGAGGAGCAGCTCGGCTGGGCGACCACCGCCGGCGGCCTCCTGGTGGCGCTCCTCCGCGAGAAGGAGGTGGGCTGCGCCGAGCGCGCGTTCCGTCTGCTCGGCCTGCGCCACCCGGGTGAGGACTTCGAGGCGATCTGGGACGGGCTGCGGTCGGCCGATCGCAAGTCGGCGGCCTCCGCGCGCGAGCTCATCGAGTACCTGCTCGAGGCGAAGGCGCGCGCCGCGGTGCTCGCGCTGGTCGACGGCGACATCGACAGCGATACGGAACGGCTCGCCCGCGCGGCCGCCCTGTTCCGCCCCGAGTACGCCAGCCACCTCGAGCGGCTGCGCGCCATGATGGCGGATCGCAGCGAGGCGCTGGCCGGACTGGCGGCCCATCACGTCGCCGAGCTCGGCTTCCGCGGCGAGGCCGCCGCGCTCGGCAGCGCGGTCGACCAGGCGCTGGCGGCCCGCCGCGGCTTCTGGTCGGAGGCGGTCGAGACCGCGCTCGAGGCGCTGCGCGCCAAGGTGGAGGCTCCCGGTGTCGGATGACAAGAAGAGCGCGGTCCTCGAGCGGGTCCTCTTGCTGCGCACCTTCGCGCCCTTCGCCGACCTGGCGCCCGCCCACCTGGCGGCGATGGCGGAGATGGCGGAGGACCGCTTCTTCCCGGCCGGCAGCGAGATCCAGCCGGAGGGCATGCCGGTCAGGGACGTCCACTACGTCATCTCCGGTCTGGTGGAGATCCGCCGCGCCGGCCGGCAGCTGCGCACGCTCGGCGAGCGCAGCGTGGTCGGCGGCCTGGCCGCGCTGGCCCAGGTCAAGGACGCCGCCCAGGTGATCGCGGTCGAGGACACCACCACCTTCTCCTTCTCGCAGGAGGATCAGCGCGACGTCTTCGAGGACGACTTCGAGGTGCTGGTGCGCGTCATGCGCAGCGTGGCGCGCGGCTTCCTGGAGGCGCGCCGGGCCGCCGGATCCGGCGGCGGCTTCCGCGCCGACGACGAGAGCGCGCCGATGCCGCGCGCGGCGCTCGGCCTGGTCGACAAGCTGGCCTTCCTGCGCCGGACCGGGCCGTACAACGAGGCCCGGATGGAGGCGGTCGCCGAGCTGGCGCGCGAATCGCCCGAGGTGCGCTTCTCCGCCGGCGAGGAGCTGTGGCGCATCGGCGATCCCTCGGGCTCGAGCCTGATCATGGTGGCGGGCGTGGTGACCGGCGTCGGCGACGAGGGCCGGCAGTCCTTCCGCTTCTCGACCGGCAGCATCGTCGGCGGGCTGGACAGCCTGGCGGCGGTGCCGCGCTGGTACACCGCCACCGCGGCCACCGACGTGGTCGCCATCCAGGTGAACTACGGGGTCCTGCTCGATCTGCTCGAGGATCACACCGAGATGGCGATGGACATGCTTCGCGTCCTCGCCTCGAACGTCCTCACCCTGCGCGAGCGCATCGCGGGGGACTCGGCGGCTTGACTGAACAGCGGCTTCCTGCCAAAAAGGCCGCGATGCAAGCGCCCCGCAGCGGTCGGCCGGTACGGCTGCGCGAGGTGGTCGACTTCCTCGACGAGACCCTCCTGGTAGACAAGTTCCGCGACTACGGCGTCAACGGCCTGCAGGTCGAGGGCTCGCCCGAGGTCGACCGGGTGGTGACCGGAGTGTCGGCCAACATGGACCTCCTGAGCCGGGCGGCCGAGGCCGGCGCCGACCTGGTCATCGTCCACCACGGCCTGGTCTGGGGCGGCGGCATCGACCGGGTGACCGGGGCGCTCGCCCGCCGCCTCGGCTTTCTGCTCGAGCACCGGATGTCGCTCGCCGCCTACCACCTGCCGCTCGACGCCCACGCCCGGCTCGGCAACAACGTCGGCCTGGCCGACGCCATCGGCCTGGCTCCCGAGCGAGGCAAGTTCGGCGACGTCAAGGGACACGCTCTCGGGCTGTCGGGCAGGTGGCCGGAGCCGGTGAGCCGCGACGATGCGGTGGGACGCATCGCGGCGACGGTCCTCGGCGGCGCGCCGCCGCGCTTCGTGTTTCCCTTCGGGCCCGAGACCGTGCGGATGGTCGGCCTGTGCACCGGGGCGGCCTCCGATCTCCTGCCGGCTGCCGCCGCCGCCGGCTGCGACCTGTTCTTGACCGGCGAGCTGGCCGAGCGGGCCGGCGATCTGGCGCGCGAGCTGGAGATCACCCTGGTGGCCGCCGGCCACTACGCGACCGAGGTGTTCGGTCCCCGCCGGCTGTGCGACGAGCTTATGATGCGCTTTCCGGGACTCGAGGCCCGCTTCGTGGCGGTCCCGAGCCCGCTGTGAGGAAACACCCATGACGAAGTTTCGCGTCCTCATCTCCGACGAGATGTCCAACCGCGCGGCCGAGATCCTGGCCGCCTCGCCCGCCATCGAGGTCGACGTCCGCTTCGGCCTCGCCGCCAGTGACCTCAAGGCGATCATCGGCGACTACGACGGCCTCTTGGTCCGCTCGCGCAGCAAGGTGACGGCGGACGTCATCGAGGCCGGCAAGCGACTCAAGATCATCGGGCGGGCCGGAATCGGGGTCGACAACATCGACGTCACCGCCGCGTCGCGGCGCGGCGTCATCGTCGAGAATGCGCCGAGCGGCAACGCGGTCACCACCGCCGAGCACGCGCTGTGCCTGCTCCTGTCGCTGGCGCGGCACATCCCGCAGGCCACCGCCTCGATGAAGAACGGCAAGTGGGAGAAGACCAAGTTCAGCGGCGTCGAGATCATGGGCAAGACGCTCGGCGTGATGGGGCTCGGCAACATCGGGCGCATCGTGGCCGACCGGGCGCGCGGCCTGCAGATGAAGGTGGTGGCGTTCGATCCCTTCATCGGGCGCGAGGCCGCCGCCCGGCTCGGGGTCGAGCTGTGCGACCTCGACGAGCTCCTGGCGCGGGCCGACTTCGTCACCATCCACACGCCGCTCACGGCCGACACCAAGGGCATCCTCAACGCCGAGTCGCTGGCGAAGTTGAAGAAGGGCGCGCTGCTGGTCAACGCAGCGCGCGGCGGCATCGTCGACGAGGCGGCGCTGGTGGCGGCGCTCGACTCCGGCCACCTGGCCGGCGCCGCGCTCGACGTCTTCGTCGAGGAGCCGACCCCGGCCGGCAGCCCGCTGGTCGGCCACCCCAAGGTCATCTGCACGCCGCACCTGGGCGCCTCGACCGACGAGGCGCAGGAGAAGGTGGCGATCGAGGTGGCCGAGCAGTTCGTCGCCTTCGCGGAGAAGGGCGAGGTCAGGAACGCGGTCAACGCGGCCGCCCTGCCGCCCGAGGTGCGCGACCAGCTGGCCCCGTGGCTGGATCTCTGCCGCAAGCTCGGCACCCTGGTCGGCCAGCTGGCGATGCCGCGCGAGGGGCGCGGCGAGGCCTTCATCGACAAGCTGGCGGTCGAGGTCATCGGCGAGCCGTCGGAGCGGGGCGCCAGCGCCTGCTCGGGCGCGACACTGGTCGGCCTGCTCGGCGCCTTCCTGGACGTGCCGGTCAACCAGGTCAACGCCCCGATCATCGCGCAGGACCGCGCCATCGAGGTCAGCGAGACCCGCCGGCAGCGCGACCGCGACCTCACCTCGGCCGTCGCGGTGACCGCGACCTGCGGCGACCGGGTGCGCTTCGTCAAGGGGACCCTCTATCACGTGGGCGGCCGGGTCGAGGCGCGCATCGTCCAGATCGACGACTTCCTGGTCGAGGCGCAGCCGCAGGGGACCATCCTGGTGGTGCAGAACCAGGACCGTCCGGGCGTCATCGGCGCGGTCGGCAGCGAGCTCGGCCGCCGCGGCATCAACGTGAACAGCCTGTACGTCGGACAGGACCGCGAGAAGGGCGTGGCGCTGGAGCTCTGGTGCGTCGACTCCTCGCTCGACGAGCAGGTCTTGACCGCCATCCGCGCCCTCCCGCTCATCGGCTCCGCCCAGGTCGTCGCGCTCTGAGAAGAGAAAGATTGAACCGCCCAAAGCGCCAAGAACGCCAAAGCGGAATTTTTTTGGTTCAGAAACCAGAATAGACTTTGGCGGGTTGGCGGCTTTGGCGGTTAGTCCCTCTCCATGATCACCTCACCGAGTCCGCGGATTCGACTCCCTGTGGGGGTGCGCGATTTCCTGCCCCAGGCGGCCGCGCGCAGGCGCGCCATCGCCGAGCGCCTGCTGGCCGAGTTCGAGCGGTGGGGCTTCGAGCGCATCATCACGCCGCTGTTCGAGTGCGCCGATGTCCTCGAGCGCGGCCTGGGCGCCGATGCGCGCGCCGCCGCCATCCGCTTCGTCGAGCCGGTGACCGGCGAGGTGGTGGCCCTGCGCCCCGACATCACGCCGCAGGTCGCGCGCCTGGTCGCCACTCGCCTGGCCGAGGCCGGCGGCCCGGTGCGCCTGTGCTACGAGGGGGCGGTGGCGCGGCTGACCACCGGGGCGCGCGGCCAGCGCGAGATCCTCCAGGCCGGGGTCGAGCTGTACGGCGCCGGTTCGCCCGAGGGCGACGCCGAGGCGGTGTCGGTCGCCGCCGCAGCGCTGGCCGCCGCCGCGCTGCCCGAGGTGCGCCTCGAGGTCGGTCACGTCGCCCTGGCGCGCCACGCCCTCGCCGCGGTCGAGGGAGAAGCCCAGCGCGCGGCCATCGCGCTCGCGCTCCTGCGCAAGGACCGGGTCGGGGTGGCGCGCTCGGCCGCCGGGTTGCAGCGCCCGCTGCGCATCCTGCTCGAGGCGCTGCCGGGGCTCTACGGCGAGCCGCGCGCGGTGCTCGGCGAGGCGCGCGCGCTCCGGCTCCCCGGGGCGGTGCGCCGCGCGGTCGACTCGCTCGAGGAGGTGCTCGACTCGCTCGAGGACGTCTCCCTGCCGCTCGCGATCGACCTCGGCGAGGTGCGCGGCTTCGACTACTACACCGGCATCCGGCTGGCCGGGTTCGTGGCCGGCGCCGGCGACGCCGTGCTGGCCGGCGGGCGCTACGACGAGCTGGCGGCGCGCTACGGGCGGGCGGTCCGCGCCATCGGGTTTGCCATCGACGTCGAGGCGATCGCCGAGGCGCAGAGCACGGCCGGCGTGCCGATGCCGGCGCGGGCGGCCGGGGTCCTGGTGGTGGCGCCGCGCGCGCGCCGCCGCGAGGCCGGACGGCTGGCCGCCGCGCTGCGCGCCGCCGGGGCCCGCTCGGCCGTCGACCTCGGCCCGCTGCGCGGCCGCCGGGCGCTGGTCGACTACGCCACCCGGGCCGGGTTCACCCGCGTCATCGAGCTCGGCCCGCGCGGGGCGTTCTGGATCGACGAGGGCGGGGCGGTGCGGCCGATCGGGCCGGGCCCCCTGCGCCGCGCCATCGCCGGCGACGTCGCCGGGATCGGAGTCCCCTGATGCCGGTCGTGGTCGTGGTCGGCGCCCAGTGGGGCGACGAGGGCAAGGGCAAGGTGGTCGACCTCTACGCCGAGCGCGCCGACATGGTGGTGCGCTACGGCGGTGGCGCCAACGCCGGCCACACGCTGGTCATCGGCGGCCAGAAGATCGTCACCCACCTGGTGCCGTCCGGCGTGCTGCACCCGCGCGCCCGCCTGGTCCTGGGCGACGGCATGGTGGTCGACCCCATCACCCTGCTCGAGGAGATCGCCGCCTGCCGCGAACGCGGCCTCCTGCCCGACGGCCAGCTCCTGGTCAGCGCGCGGGCCCACGTCATCCTGCCCTACCACCGGTGGCTCGAGGCGGTGCGCGAGGATCAGAAGGGCGCCATCGGCACCACCCGCCGCGGCATCGGACCCGCCTACGAATCGAAGGCCGCCCGCCGCGGGGTCAGGGTATGCGACCTCGGGCGCCGCGGCCGCCTGCGCGAGCTCGTCGAGCAGAACCTCGACGAGATCTCCCGGCTCATCGGGCGCGCGGTGCCGGCCGGCGAGGTGGATCGCCTCATCGCCGACGCCGCCGCCGCCGGCGAGGCGCTGGCGCCGATGATCGGCGACGCGGGGCGCGAGGTCGACCGCGCCATCGCCGCCGGCCAGAACGTCCTCTTCGAGGGCGCGCAGGGGACCCTGCTCGACATCGACCACGGCACCTATCCGTTCGTCACCTCGTCGTCGACCATCGCCGGCGGCGCCTGCACCGGGGTCGGCGTGGGACCGACCCGGATCGATCGGGTCATCGGCATCAGCAAGGCCTACTGCACGCGGGTCGGCGGCGGCCCCTTCCCGACCGAGATGCAGGGCGAGGAGGCCGAGGCCTGGCGCGCCGCCGGACAGGAGTTCGGCGCGACCACCGGCCGGCCGCGCCGCTGCGGCTGGCTCGACGCCGCCGCCCTCCGCCTGGCGGTCCGGGTCAACGGCCTCGACGGCATCGCGCTCACCAAGCTCGACGTCGCGCGCGGCCGAGGCCCGCTCAAGGTCTGCGTCGGATACCGGCTGGACGGTGCTTTGCTCGACGAGCCGCCGGGGGACGCCGAGGAGCTCGCACGTGCCGAACCGGAATACATGGAGCTCGAGGGCTGGCAGGGCGAGTCGCGCGAGGCGCGGCGGATCGACGATCTGCCGCCGGCCGCGCGCACCTACATAAGCGCCCTGGAGCGTCTCGTCGGTGTGCCGATGTGGCTGGTGTCGGTCGGCGCCGAACGGGCCGAGACGATTCTTCTGCGCGATCCCTTCGCCGGCTGACCCGACCCGACCCAGGCGCAAAAAAAAGCGCCAACAGACCTCCCGGGTGCGGGTTCCAAGTGGTCGAGTTGCGCCGGTCCGAGCTTCTTCCCTATACTGTCGACCGGCCGTTCCCTGCTGTTTTTATGAGGTCTGGGCGCGGCAATAGACGCGCGCCTTATCGGGGGCCACGATGAAGATCGTCTGCGACGCCTGTTCAGCCAAGTACTCGATTGCCGACGAAAAAGTTCGCGGCAAGGTGTTCAAGATCCGCTGCAAGAAGTGCAGCAACATCATCGTCGTGCGGGGCACCGCCGGGGAGGGTGGAGCCGATCAACCGGCGCCCGCCTTCGAGAAGGAGACCAAGGTCTTCGACTACTCCGGCTATGACAACCCGGCCGACGCGGTCGCCGCCAGCGGCGGAGACGAGCAGGTCTGGCACCTGGTCATCGATCAGGAGCAGATCGGGCCGATGACCGTCGCCGAGGTCAAGGAGCGGTTCGATCGCGGCGAAGTCGACGCCGACTCGTATGTCTGGCGCGAAGGCTTCGGCGACTGGGAGCGGCTGGCCGACGTCGATGCGTTCGCCGGCGTGGTCAACGGCGCCGGCGCGGGTTCCTCCGCGGGCCTGTTTGCCGGCGGCGGCATCGCCGACGACGGGCGCACGGTCCAGAGCGACCCGGCCGATCTCTTCGCCGCACGAGGCGGCGACGAGGACGACACCGGCGCCTCGAACGATCTGTTCGCCAGCGGCGGGATGGCCGCGGCGGCGGCGAGCACGGCCGATGAGGAAGACGGCGGTCTGTTCGGCAGCGCCGGCGCGGGCATGGCGGCGGCCTCGGCCGCGCCGGCCAAGGCGGCCAAGTCGGCCGCGCCCATGACCGGGCAGCGCAACGAGAACTCGGTGCTGTTCTCGCTCAACAACCTGGCAGCGCTGGCCAGCGACTCGCCGCGCTCCTCGTCCTCATCCTCGTCGTCGTCCTCGTCGTCGTCCTCGTCCTCGTCGTCGTCCGCCTCGCTCGCCAGCGGGTCGAGCGCCGGCATGGCGCAGGGCGAGGGCTCGGGGCTCATCGACATCCGCTCGATGGCGCAGGTCTACCTGGGCGACAGTCCAGCCAAACCGGCTGCCAGCAAGCCGGGCGTCGGAAGCGCCGACGACCTGCCGGTCTTCAGCCAGACCTCGTTCGAGTCGGCCTCACCGGTCCTCCTGCCGACCTCGCAGCCGGCGGTCAACAACCGGCTCCTGTTCGCGCTCGTCGGCCTCATCGGCGTGCTGGTCATCGCCGCCGTGGTGCTCGTCATCGTCGTCCTCAAGGGCGGCGGCGACAAGGACAGCGGCACCAAGGTCGCGGCGGCCGACAGCCAGGGCGACGACAAGGACAGCAAGGACAAGTCGGACACCACCGCCACGCAGCCGGCCACCACGCCGCCGGCGGGCGAAGACCCCGCCGCGAGCGCGACCCCGGCCACCGCCGGCGGCACCACCCCGGCAGCCACCCCGGTCGCCGACAAGGGCGCCACCGTCGGCAAGAAGGCCGACGACAAGGGCTCGAGCAAGCACAAGTCCAGCTCGTCGAGCTCCTCTTCGAGCTCGTCCGCCTCGAGCAAGCCGGTCGAGAAGCCGGTCGAGAAGAAGCCGCCGCCCGACCCGCTGGCGTCGAGCGGTTGTGACGAGGTGACCTGTCTGGTCGAGCCGGACAAGGCCTGCTGCCGGAAGGGCGGCAGCTCGAAGAAGTCGTCGAGCTCGTCCTCCAGCTCGAAGTCGGCCGATCCCAGCCTGCCGGAGCGGCCGAGCCGCTCGGACGTGTCGGGCGGCATGGGCGCGGTGAAGGGCCGCGTGAGCTCGTGCGGCTCGAAGCACGACGGCAAGGGGACGGTCATGGTCAAGATCAAGATCAGCCCGTCCGGCAGCGTGTCGAGCGCCAGCGCCTCGGGAAGCAACTCCGGCCTGGCGAGCTGCGTCGAGAGCGCCGTGCGCGGCGCCCACTTCTCGAAGAGCCAGCTCGGCATCACCGTCAACTACCCGTTCGTGTTCTAGCGACCGGCCGCGCGCCGCGCTCCCGCCGACCTTCAGCCTCGAGCCGGAGCGGTGAAGCGGCGCGCCACGAAAACGCCCATCGCCAGGAGCAGCGCGCCGCCGAGGACCAGCCACGGCCAGCGGCGGCGCTGGCCGTCCGCCGCCGGTCGTTCGCCGGATGGGCAGGGCAGGTCGGAGTAGGTCGCCAGGCCCGGCTCGACCCTGAACTCGAACTGGTAGCCGGACGCCGCCAGCCCGGCTCCGCCCATCCACTTGAAGTCGAGGCGCGGCCGGTCGCCGGCGGTCGGCGTCGCGCCCAGCTGCGAGCGGGTGACCAGCACACCAGGGCTCTCCTCGGCGCGCAGCTCGGTCTCGCCCGGATCGTCGACGGCGAAGCGGTCGGTGAAGCGGACCCTGTGCTCGAGCACCTCGCGCGGCCGATCGAAGCAGGCCCAGGCCACCAGGTCGACCGCGAAGGCGCCGGCGCCCGCGCTCGGGTCGCCCAGCCCGACGTCGGTCTCGGCCCAGCGGAGCGGCACCGCGCGCCCGTCCACCTCGAGGGTCACGCTGCCCGCCACCTGGGCCCCGAGCTCTGCGGCGAAGGCGCCGCTCTCGTCGTCGGAGATGATCCGGTTCCTGTCGCGGTCCATCCGCGCGCGGGCCCGCCGGCCCGGTTCCTCGCCCATGTAGATGGTGTAGACCAGCCGCAGGCGGTCCCCGAGCGGGGCCAGAATGATGTAGCGGTTGTTCTCGCGGGCCGACGGGGCGACGTGGGCGGTCACGACGGCGGGAGCGCCCGCCAGGAGGCCGCCCAGGGCCAGGAATCGCGCCGCGCGCCGCACGGGCGTGAATTTATCGCCAGTTTCGCGCCCCCGGGTGTGTCCCCGGTTCCCAAAGTCGGTTGACCCCCGTGAAGACCGCTCTTAATGTCGCCCGCGGAGGGAACCATGAGGCGCATCACCCTGTCCGCGTTTGCCCTGGGAGCGCTGTTCGCCTGCGGCGGCGGCGACGACGACGGCGGGCCGCTGTTCGAGCAGCAGGTCGAGTGCGAGGGGGCGCCGATCGCGCCGCTCTCCGGCAGCCAGCAGCAGGTCATCTCGTTCATCGAGATCGGCGGCATGGACGACGGCTTCGACCTCGACCGCGACGGCGAGGTCGACAACCAGCTGTTCGGCGTCTCCGACCTGGCGCGCGACGGCATCCAGGAGTCGTTCGACAAGTTCGACATCATCGCGCCGATCGAGTTCTTCGACTTCGACGAGCCGGCCGCCGACGAGTGCGTGAAGTTCGCGGTCTACCTCGGCGCCTACAAGCTCGACGCCGACGGCGACGGTCAGGTGACCGCCAAGTCGGACGGCGACTGCAACGACCTCGAGGAGGGCGCCCTGCGCGGCGCCACCGAGATGATCGGAAACTATTTCGACGACGACTGCGACGGACTCGCCGACGACGACAACGACGCCGCGTCCGACGACACCGACGACCACGACGGCGACGGCGTGACCATCGCCGATGGCGACTGCGACGACACCCGCGAGGAGGTCACCGGCGAGGCGGAGATCTGCGGCGACGGCCTCGACAACGACTGCGACGGGGTGGCCGACTGGTCGCCCGACTGCACCCCCTACGATGCCGGCAGCCCGGACAAGCTGGTGCTCGACGACGCCTCGTTCAACGGCGACGGCACCCCGGTCATCGCCTTCACCGACGCCAACGTGGTCGAGGACAGCGGCGCGCTGATGCTGCACGCCGGCCCGGCGCTGTTCTCGATCAACCTGCCGATCCAGACCGGCCTGGCGCTCGACCTCAAGCTGACCGGCGCCACCATCGAGGGCGAGCTCTACATGACCCCGGCCGGCTGGGCGATCAGGAACGGCAAGCTGGGCGGCGTCATCGATGCCCGCACCGCCGACAACATCCGCGGCATCGAGGTGCCGGACATCGAGCTGTCGCCCGAGGACTCGCTGCTCGACGCGATCTTCGCCAACGTGCTCGGCGTCTTCCTCGCCCTGCCCAAGTCGGAGAACCCGGACTACTCCAACTGCCACGTGCCCGACATCGACGTCGATCAGGACGGCATCGAGATCTTCTGCGACTCGGCACCGGACGACAACGTCAAGACGGTGGACATGTGCATCGACGGCGACGGCACCGTGGTGATGGACGAGGGCGGGACCCACTGCACCGAAGCCAAGGACGACGACGGCAACTACCGGTTCGCCGACGGCATCTCCGTCGCGCTCAACTTCGAGACCGTGCCGGCCATCCTCGCCGAGTAGACCGAACCACTCATGCCCACGCCGATCCGCGCCCCGCTGACCGGCCGCGTCTGGAAGATCGAGCGCGCGGTCGGCGACCCGGTCGCGGCCGGCGATCCGGTCATCATCCTCGAGTCGATGAAGATGGAAGTGCCCGTGGAGGCGCCGGTCTCCGGCACCCTGGCCACCATCGCCTGCGCCGAGGGGGACGCGGTCGAGGAGGGGGCGATCCTGGCCACCCTCGCCTAGCTGACTGGGCTATCCTGGGGGGCGTGCGATGGGTGCTGACGCTCGCGCTCCTCGGCGGCCTGGCTGGCTGCGGAGACCGGCCGACCAAGGCGGAGGGGGAGGAGTGCTTTGCCTCGTCCGAATGCGACACCGGGCTCCTCTGTGACTTCGCCGCCGATCCGGCGGTCTGCCGCTCGATGGGCTCCGGCCCCGGCCCGCAGCCGGACGCCGGGGTCGGCCCGGTGGTCGACGCAGCGCCGGGCACGCCTGATGCCGCCGCGGTCGTCTTCGACGCCGCGGTCTTCGACGCGCCGCCCCTGTGAAGCTCGCCCTCATCGGCCCGGCGGCCCTGGTCCTCGCGGTCGGCTGCGGGGGTGGCTCCGGCGCGGCCGGGCCGGCTCAGGACCCCGGCTCGGCCTTCCGCTCGGTCGGCGCGCCGCGCATCCCGGTTCCCGCGCCACCGGCGACCGCCACCGCTCCGGGCGCCCACACGTCCTACCACGGCAACGGCGCGCCGAGCTCGCACGGCAGCTACGTCCTGCGCGGAGAGCGGCCGGTGGCGCACGGCGTGTGGACCTTCTGGCTGCCCGACGGCCACCGCCAGGTGTGCGGGCGCTTCCACTTCGGCCAGCCGGTCGGCTGCTTCGCCAGCTGGACCCGCGAGGGTTTCCGCGTGACCGGGATGGCCAGCGGCGGCGAGATCCGGCCGGCGGCGTGACCTGGGCGCTCTCGGCCCAGTGGCGGCGGCGCGTGGGTGCTGCAGGCGGAGGCGAGCTGGCGGCTCGGCGGCCGTGTCGAGCTCACCGCCGCGGGCCGGGTCGAGCTCGCCATCCCGCGCACGGTCGAGCGGACCTCGCGCATCTGCAGCTTCGTCTGCGGCACCGAGACCGACACCTGGCACCTCGGCGGCTTCACCCCCGGCCTGGTGGTCGGCATGCGCTTCCTCGTATGGTGAGGTGCTGGCTGGCTGGGGTGCTCGCGTTGGCGGCGGCGAGCGGGTGCGGCGGCGCCGGCTGTCCGCCCGGCACCACGGCGCGAGGCGGCTCGCCGCCCCGCCACGCGGCGCGCTGGTGCGAGCGTGGATCGACCGGATCGGAGGAGGAGCCGAAGGTGGCGCTTCCCTCGACCGGGCCGCTCCGCGTCCCGATGCCGAGCTCGCCCGGCGCGGTCCAGCTCGAGGGGCCGTACACATCCTACTATCCGAACGGCAAGCCGGAATCGTACGGCGCCTACGCCATCGTCCGCGGGCGTTCGGTGCCGCACGGCATGTGGACGTTCTGGCAGGGCGACGGCAGCAAGCAGAGCCAGGGGCGCTTCCACTTCGGCGACCCGGTCGGTTGTTTTGCCAGCTGGTCCGACGACGGCGCGCTGTCGACCGGCCTCGCCGATCACGGCGAGGTGCGGCCGGCCGAGTGCGACCCGCCGCGCCACGAAGAGGCCGACATGCTCGAGGCGGAGCACGGCGGAACCGCCCAGCCGCGCGGTGACATCGGCTTCCAGGCCCTGATGGGAGTCGGCGGCCGGCTCGGCGCGCAGTCGACCCGCTACGTCCCGAGCGACCCGGCGGTCACCCAGATGCTGTCGCTGCTCATCCGCCGGCGGTCCCGGGCGCTCAGGTTCGGCGGCGCCGCCGGCTTGCGGCTGTCCGACGCCGAAGGCTACTTCGGCAGCACGGCGACGGTGCTCGGCGGTGCCAGCTCCTCGTCGGGCAAGGCAGCGATGGACGGCTGGCTGGAGCTCGGTGGACTGCTCCTGTGGGCCCAGCCAGTGCTGGAGGATGGGCGCGTCTCGCACGGGCGCGTGTTCCTGTGGACGCCGATGGCCGCCGCCCAGGCGGAGGGCAGCTGGCGGGTCGCCGACCGGCTCGAGCTCACGGTGGCGGGGCGATTCGAGGTCCGCTTTCCGCGCGACCTGGAGAAGACGACGCTGTTTTGCGGCTTCGGATGCGTCGAGGAGAGCGATACCTGGAGCCTGGGCGGCGTCGCATTCAGCGCCGGGCTGGGCGTGCGCATGATCCTCTGGTGACGGTGGAGCGTCAGTGGCGCTGCTTCTCGAGCGATTCCTTGCTGGGGTGGCCGATGACGCGCCACGGCTCGCGCTTCAAGATCTTGCCGAGCTGCTTGGCGTCGTCGATGAACTCCGGGTCGTTCATCAGAGCGCCGACGGTGCCCTGGCCGCGCTCGACCCGTCGGGCCAGCTCCTGACCGGTCGCCACGATGCGGTCGATCTTGCCGAAGGAGAGCCGTGCCCCGGCGATGGCCTGGTCGAGCCGCTCGGCCAGCCCGGGCGGGATCTGACCGCGGATCCGGCCGAGGTCGGCCTGCAGCCGCTCGAGGGTGGCGTCCATGAGCGCCAGCTCGCGGCGCGCGTCGTCGGCGAAGGCGCCGGCGGCGTCGGCCAGCGCGAACAGGTCGTCGGGGCCGAGGCCTTCTGCCGCGAAGCCGGAGGTCAGCCGGTCGAGCGAGAGGCGGAAGTGGGTCAGGCTGGCGCCCAGCGCGGCGTAGGCTCCCGGCTCCGGCTCGATCTCGCGCAGGGTCTCCGACAGGCGCTGGGTCGCGGCGCGCAGCTCGCGCGCGGCCGGCGCCACGTCGTCGAGCAGCCGGCGGAACTCGGACATGTTCTGGAAGCTCCGCACCACCACCTGGTCCATGCGGGCCGGGTCGGCGCCGCGCAGCTGGTCGCCGTCCTCGAGGCCGCGGTGGCCGGGGGTGACCGCCGCGCCCGGGCCGATCTCGATGTAGGGCTCGCCGAGAACGCCCTTGGCGGTGATGAAGTAGTCGCTGTCGGTCGTCGCCCAGCCGGCGTAGCGCTTCTGCAGCCGGACGTGGACCGCCACCCCGCCGCCCGGGTGCAGCGGATGCGCCCGGTCGCGCACCGCGGCCGACGGCAGCAGCTGGACGCCGGTCACCTTGCCCACCACCCGGCCGGCGATCTGCACGTCGGCGCCTTCCTCGAGCCCGCCGATGTGACCGTAGAAGATCGTCACCTGGATGCCGGGCCGGAGGCTCGAGCAGTCGACCAGGAGCACGCAGGCCGCCAGGACGGCGATGAGCGCCATCACTACCACTCCCACCCGCCTGGCTATGCGGTCATCGAACAATCACTTCTCCAGAGGTGTTAACCGCCAAAGCCGCCAAAACCGCCAAACCAGAACTTTTGGGGTTCGCCTCGAAGGCCAACGAGGCACCCCCAAAAAACTCTGGTTCTGGGTTTGGCGCATTTGGCGGTTTTGGCGGTTCAAACTCTCTTCGTCTGCCTCTTCAGCGCCTATTCCTTCCAGAAGAACTTCCAGGGATTTCGCTTGAGGTCGCGGATCATCTCGCGCAGGTCGGCGTAGACCTCCTCGCGGACCAGGAGCGCGCCGGCGGTCCCCTTGCCGCGGCGCAGGTCGGTCACCATGCCGTCGACGTTGTCGATGAGCTTGCCGGCCTTGCCGGTGGCGGAGACCGCGCCGTCGGCCACCTTGATCATGCGATCGATCCGGTCCTTGGTGAGCAGTCCGGTGACGCGCAGCGCGTCGCCCAGGAAGGCGCGCACCTGCGGCGAGAGCTGAGCCAGCGAGTCGTTGGCGGTGACCAGGAGCTGGTCGGCGTGCCTGACCGCGCGCGCCACCACCGGCGGCTCGAGCCCCTGGTTGACCTTGTCGAGGGTGACCGCCGCCGACTCCGACAGCTTGGAGGCCGACCGGATGAGCCCGCCCAGCTCCTCGCCGTTCTCGCGCAGGAGCTTGTCCACCTCGCCGACCGCGCTGGCCCCGTTCTTGAGCAGGTTCGAGATGAAGTCGCGGTCCTCGGTCAGCACCTTGGAGAGCTGGTCGAGGACCACGTAGAGGCGCGCCACGATGAGGTCGGTGCGCGGCGGGTCGACCCCGGCCACCACCGCGTCCTCGCCGAGCGGCGGGTGGTCGTAGTCGTCGCCCGGCACGATCTCGAGGTACTGCTCGCCGAGGACGCCGGAGGTGTTGATGAAGAACTCGGCGTCGCGCCGGATGGTGTCCTTGACCCGGTCCTCGACCCAGACCTCGAGCCTGACCTGCACCCGGCGGCCGCCCTTCTCGATCACCTTGCCGCCGAGGAACTCGACGTCCTCCACCTTGCCGACCTTGATGCCGGAGACCTTGACCGGGGCGCCCGGCTGGATGTTTCCGGAAAAGCCGTAGTCGACGTACAGCGTGTAGCCCGAGCTGAACGAGAAGTTGCCCAGGATGAAGATGAAGCCGCCGAAGACGACCAGACCGATCAGGATGAGCAGGCCGACCTTGAACTCGATGGTGCGATCACGCATGGCTAGAACCCCGGGGTTTCCATCTCGCCGGACGAGCGGCCGCTGATGAACTGCTGCACGACCGGATCCGGCGAGCTCCTGAACTGGTCGGGCGTGCCGACCAGATGGACCAGGCCGCGATAGAGGAAGGCGATCCGATCGGCGATGGAGAAGATCGACGTCAGGTCGTGCGACACCACGATGGAGGTGACCCCGACCTCGTCCGACAGCGTGCGGATGAGGCGGTCGATGCGGCGCGCGCTCACCGGGTCGAGGCCGGTGGTCGGCTCGTCGAACAGCACCACCTCCGGATCGACCGTGAGCGTGCGGGCGATGGCGGCCCGCTTGCGCATGCCGTCCGACAGCTCTGCCGGAAATCGATGGGCGAACTCGCGCATGCCGACCTGCTCGAGCCGGTGCTCGGCCTCGACCAGCGCGTCGCGCTGCCGCATCCCCTTGTGCTTGCGCAGCGGCAGGGCGACGTTCTCGGCCAGGCTGAGCGAGTCGAACAGGGTGGCGTTCTGGAAGACCATGCCGACCCGCTTGCGGATGGGGAAGAAGTTCTTCTCCGACAGGGTGTCGAGCCGGAGGTCGTCGAGCCAGATCTCGCCCCGGTCGAGCGCGAGCAGGCCGACCAGGAGCTTGATGGTCACCGACTTGCCGACCCCGGAGGTGCCGATGATGAACATCACCTCGCCGTCCTCGATCTCGAGCGTCACGCCGGACAGGACCGGCTTGCCGCCGAACGACTTGTGGATGTCCCGGAAGGTGATCATCAGCTGGCCCCTCGACCGACCAGTATGAGCCCGATGCCCGAGATGATGAAGTTGAGCACGATCACGGCCAGCGAGCTGCCGATGACCGCGGCGGTGGTCGCCGCGCCGACCCCCTCGGAGCTGCCGCGGGCGCGCAGGCCGCAGAAGCCAGAGATGACCGGGATGGCCATCCCGTAGCTCAGCGTCTTGATGACGCCGATCGTGATGTCGAACAGCTCCACCCGGCCGACGTCGAAGTAGGTCCGCGGGTTGAGGTCGAAGGAGGTCAGGGCGGTGAGGCCGCCGGCGGCGTAGGCGACCAGCACGCCGAAGACGGTCAGCACGGCGCCCATCACCACCGAGGCGATGAAGCGGGGCGCGATGAGGTAGTCGATCGGGGTGACGCCGGACATGCGCAGGGCGTCGACCTGCTCGGTCACCTTCATGGAGCCGATCTCGGCGGCGATGCCGGCGCCGACCCGGGTGGCGAGCATCAGCGCGGTGATGCTGGGGCCGAAGTCCTGGATGAGGAGCTTGAGGATCTCGGGCCCGACCTGCGACAGATCGCCGGTGATGCGGTTCAGCTGCAGGCAGGACTGGTAGACCATCACCATGCCGATGAAGCCGAGCGTCACGGTGACGAACAGGAGCGACTTGTTGCCGACGATGTACATCTGGTTGGCGGTCTCGCCGGGCGGCCGCTGGCTGCGGAACACGCCCCGCCAGGTGGCGCCGAAGGTGCGCGCCAGCTCGGCGCCGGCCGCGAGTCCGTCGAGCGCGACCCCTCCGAGCCGCTCGATGCGCGTGCGGGCTGCCGGCCAGAGAGTCATGAGTCGGTCATGGCAGGAGGTAGGTGAGGAAGAAGTCGAGCAGCATGATCGAGACCGCGGCCGCGACCACGGCGGCGTTGACCGCCCGCCCGACGCCGGTGGCGCCGCCGCGCACCGAGACCCCGAAGTAACAGCTGGTCAGCGAGATCGAGAGGCCGAAGACGGCCGCCTTGACCAGGCCGTGGACGAAGTCGGTCCAGTCGAGGTTGTCGATCAGGCTGTAGTAGAAGGTGCCGTACTCGAGGTGGAGGAGGAGCTTGCAGAACAGCATGCCGCCGAGGATCGCGACCAGGATCCCGATGACGGTGAGGATGAAGAGCATCACCACCATCGCGACCACGCGCGGCACGATGAGGTAGCGGATGGGATCGATGGCGAGCGCGCGCAGGCCGTCGAGCTGCTCGGTCACGGTCATGGTGCCGAGCTCGGCGGTGTTGTTGGAGCCGACCCGGCCCGAGAACATGAGGGCGATGAGCACCGGGCCGATCTCGCGGAAGATGGCGTAGCCGGCGCCCCAGCCGACCAGGCCGGCGGCGTTGAACTGGCGCACGTACATGCCGGCCTGGATGACCATGATGCCGCCGACGAAGAAGGCGGTCAGCGCGACGATGGGCACCGACTGGTTGCCCATCCGGTACATGTTGCGGATGAGCTCGCGGCCGTCCATCGACGGCGGCACCAGGCAGCGGGCCACCCGGCCGGCCAGCATCGAGATGCCGCCCACCTCGCGCGCGACGTTCATCGCGGTGGCGCCGATCGACTCGATCGATTGCGCGATGCGGCCGCTCACAGCGGCCCCTCGAGATCGCCGCGGACGAACTGGCGCACCAGCGGGTCGGCGGCCTCGCGCACGGCGGCGGCCGGGCCCTGGTAGCGGATGCGGCCGTCGTGCAGCATGGCGATGGTGTCGGCGAACCCGACCAGCGCCTCGACGTCGGAGGAGACCGCCACCACCGTGCAGCCGGTCTCCTCCTGGTCGGCGCGGATGAGGTCGTAGATCTTCGAGGTGGTCACCGGATCGAGGCCGGCGGTCGGCTCGTCGTAGATGACCACGTCGGGCCGCGCGATGGTCGCGCGCGCGATGCCGACCCGCTTCTTCATCCCGCCCGACAGCTCCGACGGCATCTTCGCCTCGCTGCCGGCCAGGCCGACCTTGCGCAGGCGATCGCGCACGCGGCTGGCGATCTCGTCGGGCGGCACGCCGCCGCGCCTGACCAGCGGGAAGGCGACGTTGCCCTCGACCGAGAGGAAATCGAACAGGGCGTAGTTCTGGAACAGCATGCCGACCCGCTGGCGGATCGCCATGAGGTCCGGCTCGCGCCGGCCCGACACCTGGTCGTCGCCGATGTGGACGCTGCCACCGTCCGGGGCGAGCAGGCCGACCAGGAGCTTGAGGAGCACGCTCTTGCCGATGGCGGCCGGTCCGATGATGCCGAAGCGCGCGCCGGCCGGGATGTCGAGATCGACCCCCGCCAGGAGCCGGTTCCGGCCGAACGCCTTCTCGAGGCGGTTCACGCGGATGGGCGGCGCGAGCACGGCAAACTATAGATCGGAACCGCCGCAGGCGAGAGCGGCGCGCTTTTTCGGCGCCTCGGCGAGCTCCCAGCGCGAGTCCGGGTGCTTGCGGTGCAGCTCGGCGAGGACGGCGCAGGCGCGCTTGCCCTGGCCCATGCGCTCGAGCGTGACCGCCCTCTCCCACAGGGCATCGTCGACCAGCACCGAGGCCGGGTAGTCGCGCGGCAGGCGCTCGAAGGCGGCCAGCGCCTCGTCCAGCTTGCCCAGCTCGTCGCGCAGCACGCGGCCGAGCTCGAGCTGGGCGTCGTCGAGCCAGACCGAGAAGTAGGAGCCGGCGCCCCAGGAAACCTCGCGGGTGGCGAGCAGGGCGCGGAGCCGCTCGGCGGCGCCGGCCGGATCGCCGAGGGCGCGCGACAGGCGGGCCCCGTGCCAGCGGGCCTCGTCCACCAGGCCGCTCTTGGGGTGGGTCGCGATCAGGCGGTCGAGGTGGCTGCGCGCCAGGGCCGGGTCCTCCTTCTCGTGCTCGGCCAGATCGGCCATCGCCCAGAGGAGGTTGTCGCCGATCTCGCTCGAGCCGATGCGGGCGTGGAGCTGGGCGAGGACCTGGTAGAGCTGGGCGGAATCGCGCTCGCGCCCGTCGCGCAGGAGCACCACCAGGGCGTCGCCGGCGAACGCCTCGTCCGGCCAGGTGGTGACCACCGCCCACAGGTGGCGGTAGGCGGCGACGTCGTCGCCCCGGTCGAGCAGGAGCTGGCCGGAGCGCAGGGTGGCGCGGGCGGCGGCGGCCGGGCTCTCGTCGGCGAGCGCGCGGGCGGCCAGGTCGAATGCCTCGATGGCCTGCTCGATGCGGCCGAGATCGACCAGGAGCTCGGCGCGGCCGCTGTAGGCTTCCGCGCAGGCGGCGCGCCGGCGCAACGCGTCGTGCTCGCGGCGGCAGCTCTCCTGGGCGCGGCGGTATGCGATGAGCGCGCCCTCGTCGTCGCCGGCCCGGTGCAGGCGCTCGGCCTCGGCCAGGTCGGGGAGCGGGCGCGGCGCGGCACAGGCGGCGGTGACCAGCGCGGCCGCCAGAGACAACCTCATGCCAGCTGCGCGAGGATCTCGACGGCGCGGGCGCAGTCGGCGCGGCTGACGTCGAGGTGGGTGACCAGCCGGATGCGGTGACCGCCCCACGACCAGAACAGGAGACCGCGCTCGGCGGCCAGCCGCTGCGCCTCCTCGCCGGTCCGGTTGGCGAAGTCGACCATGACGATGTTGCTCTCGACCGGAACCACCGCCAGGCCGGCCACCCCGGCCAGCCCGCGGGCGATGAGCGCGGCGTTCTCGTGGTCCTCGGCCAGGCGGCCGCGGTTGTGCTCGAGGGCGTACAGGCCGGCGGCGGCCAGGATTCCGGCCTGGCGCATGCCGCCCCCCATCATCTTGCGCGCGCGGTGGGCCTGGTGGACGAGGTCGCGCGAGCCGGCGATGAGCGAGCCGATCGGGGCGCCGAGGCCCTTGGACAGGCAGACCGATACGCTGTCGAACCCGGCGGAGAGCTCGCGCTCGCTCACGCCGGTTGCGGCCGCGGCGTTCCACAGGCGCGCGCCGTCGAGGTGGGCGCGCAGGCCGAGGTCGCGACAGGCGGACAGCACGCCGGCCACCGCCGCGCGATCCCAGATCAGCCCGCCGCCCGCGTTGTGCGTGTTCTCGACCAGGACCAGGCTGGTCGGCGGCCGGTTGTGATCGCTTCCCTTGTAGGCGGCGCGCACCTGGGCGGCGGTGAAGCGCCCGTCGCCCTCGAGCAGGGTCATCTGCACGCCCGACAGGCCGCTGGCCGCGCCCGACTCGTACATGTAGCTGTGGGCGCCGCGCCCGGCCAGCGCCTCGTCGCCCGGGCGCGTGTGGATCCTGATGGCGATCTGGTTGGCCATGCTGCCCGACGGCACGTAGAGCGCGGCCTCGGTCCCCAGGAGGTCGGCCACCACCTCCTGCAGCCGGTTGACGGTCGGATCCTCGCCGTAGACGTCGTCGCCGACCGCGGCCTCGGCCATGGCGCGCCGCATGGCGGCGCTCGGCGTGGTGACAGTGTCTGACCTGAGGTCGATCACGCCTGGAAGTTAACCGCGAAGAGACGAAGGGCGCGAAGGTCAGATCATTTTTTCGGTCTTTTCTCGTCGCGGCCTTCGCGACTGCGCGGTTTGTCCTTCTCTTTTGCCTTGGGCGGCGGCGAGGGCGGATCGCCGTGCTCCTTGTAGAGCTTGGCGAGCAGGCGATCGAGGACGGCGCTCTCCATCCAGCTCGGACGATCCCCGATGTTGAGGACCAGCCTGACGGCGGCACGCCCGTCCTCGTCCTCGACCCGCACCACCTCGAGCGCGCCCTGGTACACCTTGCCCTTGTCGGTCATCTCGAAGGTGACGTAGCCGGTCTCGGCGTCGCGCTCGAGGATCTTGAACTGCTCGCCTATCGCGAGGTGCCTGACCGCAGTCGACCAGACCTTGTCGAAGGTGTGGTAGGTCGAGCGCTCGGTGCGGGCGGCGGCAGGCGCCGCGAGGGCCGCGAGGAGCGCGGCGGCGAGGATCGGCTCACGTCGCATTCTCGGGATCTTCGAGCACGTGGCGCGACTCGACAACTTCTGCGAAGGAGACGTGGCGGGTGGCCAGGGCCACGGCCCCCATCCCGAGGTACCAGACCACCTGGATGCCCCACAGCGCGTGGGCGAAGGCCATTCCGCTCGCGTCGACCACGGACGGCGCCAGGTAGAGCCCGAGGCCGAGCGAGGTGAAGTACTGGTACTGGCCGGTCAGGCCGGGCGAGTTCGGCAGCGTGATGCCGACCGCGACCAGGCCCATGGTGGCGAAGGCGGCGATGACCGGCAGGTCGAGCCCGAAGCCGCGCGCCAGGATCCACAGGCTGAAGCCGTTGGCGATCCAGTAGGCGATGCTCCACAGCAGGAAGACGAGGAGGTTCCTCGCGTCCTTGAGGACGAAGAAGCCGCGGATCATGCTGTGCAGCTTCTCCTCCAGCTTGCTGGCGAGCGCGGGGGAGAAGCGGCGCGCCAGGGTCATCGCGACGGCGGCCTTCACGGTGCGATCCGGCCAGCGGAGGGCGAAGACCAGGAAGATGGTGGCGGCGGTGAAGACGGCGAGGGCGGCGTAGGCGGTCGGCATCATCCACTCGGGCGCGTCCGGGCCGCGGCGGGCGAAGAGCGCGGCGAAGACGAAGATCGAGACCAGCAGGCCGTCGACGATGCGCTCGACCGCGACGGTGCCGAGCGCGGCGGCGGCGGAGACCTTGCCCTTCTGCCGGATGAGCGCGGGCCTGACGAACTCGCCGAGCCGGGCGGGGAGGGCGAGGATGGCCATGAAGCCGACCGACGAGATGGCGAGCAGGCGGGCGGGCGACAGGCGCACGCCGATCGGGGCGAGCAGGTTGTTCCAGCGCCAGGCGCGGCAGAAGTGGGTGACCGCGAGGAGCGCCAGGTAGCCGGCCAGGTAGGGCCAGAAGCTCGACCAGCTGAGCTTGCGGAACGCGTCGGCCAGCGCGCCCGGGTCGTCCGGCCAGATCGCCCAGACGCAGACGACGAGCATGACGAGCGACAGGGCGACGTTGACGGCGAGCTTCACGATCGAGTCGAGAGTCTAGCGAGGAGTCTAGTAGTCGCCCGGGTGCTCGCCGGCCAGAATGCGGCGTGGGTTCTCGTCGAGGAGCTTGATGAGGCGCCGCTCCCCGAGGCGCTTCTTGATCCAGGCCATCCCTTCGGCGGCGCCGCGCAGGTCGGAGGGCGAGTGGATGTCGGAGGCGACCGCGTGGACCAGGCCTGTCTCGAGATAGGAGCGCGCCGCCTTGCCCTGCTTGCGGCCGTGGTGACCGGCGAGGGCGGCGAGGTCGACCACGAGGGGGCAGTCCTCACCGAGGGTGCGCAGCTTGTCGGGCGACGACCAGTACTCCTCGTAGCGCTCCGGGTGGGCGATGACCGGCAGCCGCCTTTTTCGGCGCAGCTGGAAGATGTTCTGCTGCAGGCCGACGGGCAGGTGGGAGGGAATGAACTCGACCAGGAAGGCGGGTCCGTCGTCGTACGACGGGATCGAATCGGCCTCGATGCGGGCATAGAGGGTGGAATCCCACATGTTCTCGGCGGCGAGAGCGAGCCGGACCCCGACTCCCGCCGCGGCGAGCTGATCTCGAGTTGCCTGGTGCGCCCTGCGGATCGACTCGAGCGAGGGCAGGAACTGTCCGGCCTTCTGATGGGGCGTGGCCGTGACGGTGTCGAACCCCAGCGCGGCCAGACCGCGGATCATGGCCAGACTGGTCTCCGGGTCGGGCGAGCCGTCGTCGAGCCCCGGGAGGACGTGACTATGGAGATCGACGAAACCCAACGCGCGTATCCAGCTCGTACCATGACTTACCCCGAGCGCGGCGGCCGGAGCAATTGCCGCTCAGGGGGGAGCGAAACCGTAGGGTCCGTTGCCTCGGCGTCGCCACCATGATAAAAAATTGATTTCATGGAGTTTGCGCTGCAAACGGCGGCGCACGCCCACTCCCTGAACTGACGAGGTTCTGACGATGGCTGAGAAGAAAGAAAGCTCGGTTCTCTTCTCCCTCCGCGAGCTCCGCGAGATCGAGGAGGAGCGAATCCAGGAAGAGCACTCCGCGAAGAAGAAGGCTGAAGAGGATCGGATCCGCGCGCAGCAGGAAGCCGAGCGGCGCGCCCGCGAGGAAGAGGAAGGGCGCCGGCGCGCCGCCGAGCAGGCGGAGCGGGCCGCGCGCGAGGCGGTCGAGAACCGCGAGCGCGAGGAGCGCCTCCGGGTGGAGGAGGCCGAGCGGCGGGCTCGAGTCGAGGCTCAGGCCTCCATCGAGCAGCAGCGGATGCACAAGGAGCTCGAGATCCGCGCCATCGAGGCCCAGAAGAAGAAGCCGACCTGGCTCATCGCCGTGGCCGGCGGTCTGGTCCTGGTGGTCGGAATCCTCGGCTTCTGGGCCTACAACCGGAGCCAGGAGGCAGACCGCGAGAAGCGCGAGTCGGACGCCAAGCTCGCCGCCCTGATGAAGGACATCGACACCACCCAGGCCGAGTTCAACCGGCTGTCCAAGGAGACCGAGGACAAGTACCAGAAGCTCCTCAGCGCCAAGACCGACGAGGAGAAGCGGGCTGCCCAGGAAGCCCTCGACCGGGCCAAGGCCGAGCGGGACGCCAAGGGGAAGGCCCTCGAGAGCCTCAAGGGCAAGGCGCGCAAGGAGCGGGGCGGCGACGGGAAGAAAGACGACGACGGGAAGATCGTCAACAAGTGCGACCCGAACGACCCCTTGTGCGGGATCAAGTAGGGTAGGGCACACTCGCACGTCGGCGCGCCAGCCAGCCCCGGCGCGCCGGCCCCACCGGCCGGCCCCGTCTCACCGACGGGGCCGTCGCTTTTTTCGGCGGCGGATTCGCGCGGCTTGGCGCTATCCTGGATTCATATGGGCAGCCTTCGGCGCGAAGTCATGGTCCCGGTGCCGTCCTACCGGCGCCCGTCGTCGCTCATCGGAATCAGCGTCGTCCTCGTTCTCCTGGCCAGCGCCGTGGACGCCGTGGTCTGGACCTACCAGGCCAAGCGCGACGCCGCGCGCTCCGCGGCCCAGGACTCGATGGGCGTACCGACCCTCAGCCACACCGACGTCGCCGCCGTTCGCGCCCGCGTCCTCGAGGCGGACATGGCGCGCGCCGAACAAGAGCTGCGCGAGATCGACCAGCGAGTACTCGAGCGGCTGCGCAACCTGAACGACGAGCACGCCGTCCTCGACGAGGACCGACAGATCCGCGAGGCCCGCGGCCAGACCGGCCCCGCCGAGCTCGAAGACCCCGTCGTGACCATCGAGCAGTGCGATCCATCCGACCCGCTCTGCGGGATCGAATAGCCCGAGACCACCCATGCACGCGCCCGCACCCGCGCCCCTCTCCCCGCCGGTGCTGCGCCGCGAGGTCGAGCCGCCGGTGCTGCGCCGCGAGGTCGAGCCGCCAGTGCTGCGCCGCGAGGTCGAGCCGCCGGTGCTGCGCCGCGAGGTCGAGCCGCCAGTGCTGCGCCGCGAGGTCGAGCCGCCACTGGCGTCCTACCAGCGGCCCGGCTTCTACTTCGGCCTCGCCGCCCTCCTGCTCAGCCTGCTCATCGTCCTCGACGCTGCCCTCTGGGTCGACGCCGGTCGCGCGCCCTCTTCGCGGCGCCCCGCCGCTCGCGCCGCGGGTCTGGCCGCCACCCGCCGTCCTTGCCGCGAGCGCACCCACGCCGCGCGCCCCGCCGCCGCCGATCGCGAGACCGACGTCGTGCGGGACGAGTTTCGTCGCCAGATGGCCCGACAGCTCGAGCACCCGTATGCCGAAGCGGTGGAGCTGACCCCCCGCTGACAGAGCGCGAAGCGCTGCGGCAAGATCAACGTGCCCCCCGACGCCGCCGGCCTCCGCGAGGAGCTCGAGAGGCTCGAGCGGAGGACCAGGTCCACTCCGGGCGCCGGCCGTCGGTCGCACCGCGACTCGATCGGCGGCGGGAGCGAACACCGGTGATCCGGCGCTGGCCGGCGTTCGCATCGCGGCAAGCTCGAGCCCGTTGAACGAACGCCCGAAGGGAACGCCACCGGCCGCGGCTCGCACCGCGGAGTACGACGGCGCCGAGACGCCTCGGTCGTTCGACGGCCAGGGCCAGTGCCTGCGGCAAATCGGGTGCCGGCCGGCAGTCGAACCATGACCAGACCGGC
>Ga0111539_10001467_pt1 | contig 31507 bp, 17 predicted proteins | sample RhiMethybrSRZTD1_FD_79667 | JGI IMG/M metagenome (GOLD analysis project Ga0111539, IMG submission 79667) | Populus rhizosphere microbial communities from Tennessee, USA - Rhizosphere MetaG P. TD hybrid SRZTD1 (version 2) (version 2) | ecosystem: Host-associated > Plants > Roots > Rhizosphere >...
AAGGGTCTTCTTTTAGCGATCTGGCTCTTGGTGATGTTGCCGCCAGCGTTTGCGTTTCAGCAAGGTGATTCTCTTCAGCGACGTTACTTCCCGAAACCCGGCGATTACTCGGTGAGGCTTTTTAATCTTACGCGGGAAACGCGATTTTATCTCGATGTCCCAGCCGCCATACATGTTAATACAATACTTTTCCCAAAGCCCAAGCGACTAAAGGATTGGCAACCATCACCTGACAAGCAGTCAGAAACGTCTTCCCTTCAATTGAAAGCGAGCAGGGTCGGAGAGGCCGTAAAGATAGACGTAGTATTTTTGTCTGACGATCCCTCTAAATCTAAAGCGGATGGGAACGCTCTGACGTTTACGACCCTGCCCGAGGGAGGTGTTGCGGGTGAAGTTATAGGCTCGCATTCCGGTCGACTTGGTGAATCAATAACCTTCAATGAATTGGCCCGCTACGGCTTGGAGCCGTTCACTGTCAAGGTTGTATCATCCAACGCGCGGCCCGGAGATCCCTCCGAGATAATCAATATGACCAGCTCGATTGAAGTCCTAAGTGTCGACAAGTCGAGAGGCAAATACCTTATTGCGCTCAGGAATAATTCGTCAAAAAACGTTATCGGCTACGTTACCTCCGTAAATGGAGCAACAGCCACAATGTATGCGGGTAAGAATCCGCTCATCGCCGCCTGGGAGACGATCGATACCGTAGCAGGGTTCACTATCCGTCAACCGAGAATTCCGACGCTGAACGATGACCTGGATGAACCGCAAGATGCAAAGGTAACAATCGTCGCAGTCGTATTTGATGATTATTCCTACGATGGCGATGAGAAGAGCGCACTTGAAATAATTACGCACTTCCGCACCAATCCATTCAGCAGGGGCCTTACTTCGTTCTAGTCGATTGATCTCAGCACAGCTGTTTCAACTGATTCTGATCCTCTATATGGCCGGTCTGTTCATTGCATGTGACTTTGAGGTGAGCCGAGACGGGCAGCGATTTCTCATTCCCGTTCTGGTCGAAGAAAGCGCGACCGAGCCGATCACAGTCATATTGAATTGGACTGTGGAGTTGAAGCGGTAATGCTCGTTTTCTTGGGCTTCATGCTGCTTAACGTGATGTCCTCATGACTTACGGGGATTTTATAATAGGAGCCAAGTTCACAAGAAATTCCATTGACCTCGCTTCACGACTGCAAGCTGGGAGATGCAACCAGAAAACACGCCGAGCGTACTACTTATGCGCCACGCCGTATGCCCTGGACAACCATCGAGTTGACCAGGCACTGGCGCAGCCGATCGTTGTCCAACGAACTAATAAGCAGGTTAAACGAATCAAACCCGCGCCGGCGATGTAATTCAGCTTCCTCAGTGCGGTTTGTCCTTTGACAGAGGCTTGCTGCTGCGCCGTGTACACGCCATTTGGCAAGCGGCACGTGGTTTCCTTCAATCACCCCCAGGGCGCGAGCGACGGCGGCCTGGGCCGCCGCTGAGTCTTGTTCCCACTTCGCGATTTCGGCATTCATCAGATGGCCGAGCGCAAGGTAAGTTTTCTCGCCCGGTTGGGAGGAGAGCTCGCATACGCGGTCAGCATGGTGTCTCGCTTCTCCCGGATTTCCCTCAGCAAGCCAATAACGAGAGAATGCGTGGTGCAGCGGAATCTGCAGAACCCAATCCATCAGGATGCGCTCCCGTTGGAACCGGTCGACGGCTGCACTCAGACAGCGGAATGCCTCGGCCCGATTTTCCAGGCCAAGATTAGCAAGCCCCATTAGAATCAGTCCCAGCAACTCTGTGTACGGATGCTTGATTTCTACGGCTTGCTTGTATGCCTGGGTGCACATCTGGAGCGCCGTCTCAAAGTCGAAGCATTGCTCATGCAGCCATCCCAGCTGGAGTCCAAAGAGCACCGCCCAACGAGCGTGTTCGTTTCGTTCAGCCATCTCGAGCCCGTGGTCCAAAATCCTACCCATCTCAGCCCATCGTCCAGCGTGGAGAAGCGCCCAGGCCTCAAAGTATTGGGCCATAAGATAACTGTGCGCATCGCCAGTTTGAAGCCCGAGTCGCGCCGCTTCCTCAGCGGTTTCGACGGCTCCGTCGTAATCTGACCGCAGGGATCGAAGATAGCTGTATCGCGCTAAGTGAAGACCCAGCATATCGCGATCGCCCGCCGATCGCGCCGCACTCACTGCATCGGCGAGCGACTGTAGATGATCGTTCCCCCAACCAAGAAAAAGCACATGCCAGTACCCCCAACAGCCACGCACGTGAGTTTTCAGCAGGTCGTCAGTGAGGTCCTGAGCCAGCTCAATAGACCGTTTCGCCGCGTCCAAACAGCGCTGGCGATCAACCCAGGAGAGCGCGGTCGACATGTGGCAAAGCGCTCTGACTTCGTCCTCCTTGCGCTCAAGGCTACCGGCATATTGCGCGAGAGCTTCGAAATTTGCCGCCGCCCCGTCCATATCACCCATTGCTCTGCGGGCTAGCCCCTCCTGTTCGAGTATGGCCATATGCTCCTGCGGTTGTTCAGGTGCCGGCCATCGCTTTACGATATCGAGGGCTCGTCCGAGATAAGCAATAGCCTCCCGATTGGCATAGCGGAGCAAGTGATTCTGGGCGGCGTATCGAAGATATTTAACAGCCCGCCGGTCATCGTGTCCGAATTCAAAGTGCATCGCGAGTTCGGCGGCCACCTCACTTGCATACTCTCCGTAGAGCTCTTCGCCGCGCTCTCCGATAAGTCGATGGATACGAGCGCGGCGGCCGACAGCCACTCGCTGATATAACACCTCCTGGAACAGGGCATGTATAAACGAATACCGCGCCGTAACCGTCCCGTTTGGGTATTTGGTCACACCGGTTGATCTGAGGAACAAACGCTGCCGCGCCAACTGTTCGCAATACTCTTCAACATCCATCAGGGCCTGTTCTAACCCGGCCGCAACTGCAGCGGTTGAGAACTCGACGCCAGCCACCGCGGCGGTCTCAAGCACCCGTTGTTGCTCCCGGTCGACTCTCTCGATCTGTTTTTCGATCATCTGCCTGATGCTTTCAGGGACACCGACTTCCAAATCGCCGAGAGGAACCGTCAAACCCCAATGGGCATTTGTCTTCGCGATCAGACCTTCCGACTCAAGATAATCGACGGCGTTGACAAGAAAAAACGGGTTGCCGTCGGTCCGCTTGTGCAATACCGAAGCGAGGGCCATAGGAAGTTCATGCAGAGAGTAGCGCGCCGTGAGATAGAGGTTCACTGCTTCCGGATCCAGATACTCCAGCGCTATTTCCTCGCACTGGCGATGGGCTTGCAACTCCTGCTTTACGGCCTTCAGCGGATGATCACTTACCGCAACATCTACCGGTCGATAGGTAGCTATGAGAAGCAATTGGGAAGGCTTGCGTCTCCTTGCAAGGTACGAAACTAAATCCAGAGTTGAGAAATCCCCCCAATGAAGATCCTCGAGCACAAATACGAGGGGAGTGTCGCTGGTCAGCGATTCAAGCGCTTCCGCCATTTCCCGAAGCATCCGTTCCCGGGTTGCCCCGATCACCGACCGCTGCAGAGTCTCCCAGTCACTTTCCTCAAGCAGCCAGGGCAGCTGCTGAAGCCAGGTCGGTGCTCGTCTTCGAAGTAGATCGACCAATCCGGCTCGACTATGTTCCTGACATAATCGCGAGATCGCCTCGAGCACCGGCAGATAAGCCTCCCCCGAACCGTATTGCTCGAGACATTGTCCTCGCCCAATCAAAACGCGAGGGTCGCTGACTGCTTCCTGGAGAAAGACCTCTACCAGCGAAGTCTTCCCGATTCCCGCCTCACCGGTGACAAAAACTATCTGTCGTTCGCCGTTGCGCACCGTGGCCAGAAGCGCGCGAAGTCGCGCGAGTGCGGATTTCCGACCTACAAACCCGGCGGGGCGATACGAGCTCGAAGTTGGCGCATGCAAGACGAGGCGCCCGCTCTCTCCGCGTTTTGGCGGTCTTCTGGCGGCGTCTTCCAGAGGCTGCCCGATGTAATGATAACCGCTGGTGCGATGAGGGGCTTCATTGGATCGGCTCGATTTATTATCGCGTTCAGAAGGCGATGGCTCTATTCGCCCAATGAAACGGTAACCGCGCCGGTGCGCGGTCTCTATGAACTTTGGCGCCTTTGGATGGTCGGAGAGCGCCTCTCGAATCTCACGAACGCAAACTTTGAGGGACGTATCGGTTACTGCAGTTCCTGGCCAACAAGCCTCCAGCAGCTCTTCCTTAGTGACCAGTTGATTCGGCCGCTGGCTCAGGTAAATCAAAAGATCGAAAGCCTTTGGCCTCAGTGTGACTGGCTTGTCGCCTCGCCACAAACGCTGGTTTGTGACGTCGAGCTGAAAAGGCGGGAAGATGATCGGTTCACCCTTGCTCATCAACTTCTCCGAACTAATATCGAACCGAACTTTAACCTTTCTTTTATGACTTGGTCATCGAGCTTACGGTATTCTCTGCCCGCGTTGAGAGGAATGCAACAAAGAGCCGCCAAGGCGGCCCAATTCTTTCGGTAGCAAATTTCCGAATGTGGATGAATCGAAAGCAGACGGTCGAAGTAGCATCGAGCTGCGGCAAAAATTAAAGAGGTGTAACAAAGGAATGAATACAATGAAGACCAGGGTAGTTTCTACGTTAGTTTCGCTCGCGGTTTTGTTCTTGTTTTCTGCGGTGACTGGCAAGGCGCAGGAAACATCCAGACAAATTCCATTCACAAACCTGGCCACGAGTCTGCAACAGAGGAGCACCCAGTCGATCACGGTCCAACTCCAGGACGAAGTAGGAGTTGTGTTGTTTAGTGAAGTGCAGCCGCAGATCGCCGTCGACAACAAAAGCCAGATCAGCTTCTCCTTTGGCGCGCTGACGAATGGCGGGCTCGACCCCACCCACTTCGCCTCGGGGTCGTCACGATTTATAGATGTTGTCGATGCGTCGGGCGTTAGCGTTCTGACTAAGGGTCGGATTGCTTTGAATGCCGCAGCCTTCGCTCTCTCGCCGGGCCCGGAAGGGCCCCAGGGGCCGGAGGGTCCTCAAGGACCAGCTGGGCCCCCCATCAACCTGGCAGCAGGTGACAGTTCGATCGTGGTCGGCGGCTCACCTGCTGCTCCCACCGTCGCCGTGGCGCCCAACGGCATCAGCAACGCAAAGGTCGGCGATGGCACTTTGAGCCCGGCTAAAATTGCGGGAACCGCAGCCACGCTGGGGTCAAATAACTTCAACGGCAATCAGAGCATCAGTGGTGGACTGAACGTCACGGGACTCATCAATACCGGAGCCCAGTACAACATCGGCGGCAACAGAGTCTTGAGCATTCCCGGTGCATTCAACCTCTTCGTTGGAGTCGGTGCCGGCCAAGAAACCGCGACGGGCAGCTTAAACGCATTCTTCGGCAACTTCGCGGGTCAGAAAACCACCTCTGGAAGCAGCAACTCGTTTTTCGGACTCAACGCAGGCCAAAACAACGCGACGGGCAGCAACAATTCCTTCTTCGGAAACACTGCCGGCCTGCTCAACACGGCGAGCGACAACTCTTTCTTTGGATTCGCCGCCGGCTTATCCAACACCACCGGGGACGACAACGCCTTCTTCGGGCGTGGCGCGGGCGCGGCCAACCAGACCGGCTTCGGCAACTCCTTTTTCGGACGCGATGCTGGTCTTAACAACTTGAGCAATTTCAACTCATTCTTCGGATTCGGCGCGGGCAAGCACAATACCTCCGGTTTCCGAAACGCCTTCTTCGGATCCTCTGCTGGTCTAAACAACACCGAGGGCAAAAACAACTCCTTCTTCGGAGAAGATGCTGGCTTGACAAATACCACGGGCTTCGAGAATGCGTTTTTCGGAGGCTTCTCCGCCGAAAAAAACACCACGGGTTCCCAGAACGCCGCCGTTGGATTCTTCGCTGGCCGCAACAACAGCACGGGCACCGATAACGCCTTCTTTGGGAGCCGCTCTGGTCTATCGAACTCCGTTGAATCCCACAATACCTTTATTGGCTCGTCTTCGAGCGGGGCGCAGGGTATCACCAACGCCACAGCCCTGGGAGCAGACGCGGTGGTCACCCAGAGTAACTCGGTAGTACTGGGTAATAACTCAAGCGTCGGGATCGGCGTCTCTGCGCCAAAGGCGAAACTGCACGTACAGGGGGGCAATATTCTCGTGGGGACGGCCGGCCTGGGGATCATCCTGAAATCACCGAACGGCGCAACGTGCCGTATGCTCACGATCAATGATGCGGGAGATTTAATAACCACTCCGGCGACCTGCCCATAAGTCTACAAGTGTCAGGCGTGTTCTCCGTCACCAACAACCTGCGCGTTGAGCGCGAGAACTGAAGTCACCGGATCGTGAACCGGCAATGAATGGATTGCATTACAAGACCGCTTTCGTGATTCGGTTTGATCCAAATGCGGATATCGAGAGCGGAAGAATAGAAGGCAGGGTGGAACACGTAGCGTCGTACAAGACGACTCGGTTTCACTGCCTGGACGAACTCTTATCCTTCGTCGGCCTGGTGCTCGAGGAAGTCCGCGCAGAAGAGAACCAATCGGAGGTCGGCGGGTAGGCGTGAAGAATAGGCGAGAAGGTCGAGTCCCCTCGCGTGGAATAGCAAATTTCAAAACTTGAAAGCTAAAAGGAGAAGGACAATGAAGGGTAAATTGAAATTCACCATCAGCGCGCTGGTGTGGGCGATGATGTTAATCGCTGCGTATGCGACATCGGCTCAGACCAGTGCAACCAAAGACCAACTTGCCGCAAAGAAAGGCAGCGTAAGTGTTGCCTCCCCTCCACTGGTGCCCGTAACAGGAAGCGGCACGCTCGGGCAGATTACGAAATGGGTTGGGATCAACCCGAGTGACGGCTTTGTGATTGGCGATTCGATAATCACCGAGACGCCGCAAGGCCGGATCGGAATAGGCACTTCAACCCCGACATCCACTCTTACGGTTGCTGGGACCATAGAGGCCCTTAACGGATACAAGTTTCCTGACGGCACTATACAAAACACCGCGTTTGATCCCAATAAGGTCGTGCGCAGCCTCAACGGACTGCGAGGCGATTTGAACTTAGCGGCGGGAACCAACATCACTGTAACGCCATCGGGAGGCAATACGCTGACAATTGCGGCCCCTGATGTGTTGACGTCCGTTTTCCATAACGCGACGCTCACCGGCAATGGGACCGCAACTTCCGCGTTGGGCATCGCCGACGGAGGTGTCGGCACGCCGCAACTGGCTATCAACGCAGTGACTGCGGCGAATATTGCCCCGGGCAATGTTGTGAAAGGGCTAAATGGTTTGACGGACGAGGTAACGCTCGCCGCCGGTTCCGGAATCACTCTGACCCCGGTAGGGAGTACGCTAACGATTGCTTCGACAGCCGCCGATCCCGAGAAGAACGCTTTCCAGCGCAGTGTCGGTGTTAATCTGGCCCGCGAACAAACTCTCGCAACTGGAACTATCGACGTGCCTTCCGGAAAGCGGCTAATCATCGAGTACGTGTCTATCGTGGTAGGAGTAGGAACAGAAAACGATTCAGAACTCGGAGTAAATGATATCGCCCTTACAACAACCGTGAGTGGTCACTCTGCTACCTATTCACTTCAACACGGCCCCATCAAACATCACGAGAGCGTCACCGATAAAGTGGTGCGCATTTACTCCGACGGGGACGTGAAACTTACGGTCGAAAAGTTCGAAGACGGTTCAGCATTCGCCAGGGTTACCGTTTCGGGGCGACTTATTGACAACCCATAGCATCAGCAATCACCGATAACTCCGGTTCGTCAAGTAAGGCGAGCCCGCGAGCTCTGTATCCATCGAAACTCTACTAATGTGGCGCGAGGCGGAGCGCTAGCGATTGAGCTATCGCTTCGCCAACGCGACGAAGATGCCGAACTCAAGATTCAAACGTAAAAGGAGAAGGAACAATGAAAGAGAAATTGAAATTCACACTAAGCGCGCCGATATGGCTGGTGATTCTGCTGGTCGCTTACGTCCTGACGGCAAACGCTCAGACCGGGCCGATAGATAATAAACCGGCCGCTAAGAAAGGGTTTACTCCACAAGCAAGCGGACCAAGTCTGCCGGTGCTGGGGAGTGGTACTATCGGCCAACTTTCCAAATGGACAGGCTTAACCAGCAGCAATTCAATCCTGGGTGATTCGATAATCACCGAGACCAAGCTGGGCAACATCGGCATAGGCACCACCGCACCAACGTCGAAGCTGACCGTGCAGGGTATGATCGAGAGCACCCTCGGCGGATACAAGTTCCCCGATGGTTCGCTGCAGACTACTGCAGCGGTGAGCGGTTTGACGTTCGTCGTGCACGATCTAACCCTGACAGGTAACGGCACGGGCGCATCGCCACTGGGAGTGGCTGTGCCTCTCCTGCTGAGCGGATCAATCGCGTCTCCGATTCTCAGTGCAACTCAAACAGGCGCTGGTGTTGCTTTTCTTGGCCAGAACGACTCCGGTACAGCGATTAATGGCAAGAGTAAACTGAGCGCCGGAATTGTTGGCGAAAGTAATAACGACGACGGAGTGCTCGGAAAGAGCAATACAGGGCCCGGCGTTCACGGCACAAGCAACTTCAACTTCGGCATACTTGGAGAAACCACCAGCGGCACTGCTGTAGTTGGTATTAGCGTTGGCGAAGGCAACGGCGTCGGCGGCGCAGCTCCTCCAGGTCTCTTCGCAGGCGACTTTCATGGAGATGTGAGAATCCTGGGCGATCTGAATGTCAGCGGACAGAAAAACTTCAAGATTGACCATCCGCTCGACCCTGAAAATAAGTACCTGCTTCATGCGAGCATCGAGTCATCTGAAGTGATGAACCTCTACAGCGGCAATGTGACTCTCGATTCAGGCGGGGAGGCGATGGTGAAATTGCCCAGTTGGTTCCAGACGCTCAACAAGGACTTTCGTTATTCGCTCACTCCTATCGGCGGATTTGCCCCGCTCTACATTGCGGAGAAGATTGCTGACAATAGATTCAAGATTGCGGGGGGCCAGCCTGGCATGGAGGTCTCCTGGCAAGTGGCCGGCCTGCGCGATGACGCCTACATGCAAAAACACCCGATGCGGGTGGAGTTGGATAAGCCAGCGAAGGAACGCGGCTTTTATTTGCATCCCGACCTTTACGATCAACCGGAAGAGAAAGACGTAGAATGGGCGCGCCAGCCTGAGCTTATGAAGCGGATAAAAGAGATGAACCAGAAAAGCAAACAGCAGTAGCCATCAGTCCATTGGCGCGAAATAACCGAAACTATGAACAAAGGAGACAAGACAATGATAAATGTACTTGAGCAAACAAAGCCTGCGTACCATCGCTATACATATCGAGAGACTCTGGCAGCGTCCGAAAGGATTTTCTGGCGCGTCGAAGACATCATCGGGGGCGACAAACGGCTCGATTTTAACAAACCCTTCATGCCCGAAAGCCTCGCTCGAACCGACGCGCTCTCCTTCTTATCACCCGCCGAAAGGTTGGCGCTGAACCAGATCAGGGGCAACGGCTACCTTTGCGTTTTTGGGCTACTCGAAGAATGCATCCTGCCCTTCGTCCTCGATCACGCTCGTTCGCAGCTTCATAAAGACGAGTATCGCGTACGAGCCTTCCTGGAATTCGCCGGGGAAGAGGCCAAGCACATCCACCTATTCAGGCGATTTCGCGAAGAGTTCGAACAAGGGTTCGGCACAAAATGTGAGGTAATTGGACCGGCATCCGAAATAGGAGCGGCCGTCCTGTCGCATGACCCGCTGGCTGTAGCGCTTATCGTTTTGCAAGGCGAATGGATGACGCAAAGCCACTACCTCGACAGCATAAAAGCGGACACGCAGCTGGATCCACAATTCAAGAGCCTGCTCAAGCATCACTGGATGGAGGAGGCGCAGCACGCCAAGCTGGATACTCTGATGGTCGAGGCGATCAGTTCAACGTATAGTGACCGGCAGCTTGAAGATGTCTTCGAAGAGTATGTCGCGATCGTCCAGTTTCTCGATGATGGCCTAAGACAACAAGTTGATCTCGATCTCGAGAGCCTGATCAGGGTCACCGGACGGAGCTTCTCGGAACATGAACTCGAGAGGTTCAACGAAGTGCAACGCCAGGCAATCCGTTGGACGTTTCTCGGCTCCGGAATGACTCACCCAAAGTTCCTTGTAACCCTCGACCACCGGCTGCCCGAAGCGAGCAGGCGCGTTCGGCTGATGTCCCTGGAATTTTGTTAAGGGGAATCGATACTTGTCACACGCTGTCCGCAGGGGGTATAGATACGCGGACGAGGTCAACGCGGCTAAGGCGAGCGGCCAATTCAAGACTGCCTATTCCAAGTTAGCATCGGGAAACCTTACGCTGGGCACCCCTCGGGAGGAATTGGCTTGGCCCAACCAGAGCGAACGACGAGTGTCATTCGAATTGCGTTCCTGGTGCTTCTGTTCGCCAACAGCGTTCATTCCGAGCGCCTCCCTATTAAAAGTTATACTACTACCGACGGGCTTCCACGCGATTACATCGGCCGAATTATGCAGGACTCGAAGGGCTTTCTCTGGTTCTGCACCATCGAGGGGCTATCTCGCTTCGATGGATATCAGTTTAAGAATTACGGGATCGACCAGGGACTTCCCAGCCGATATGTAAATGATTTCCTGGAGACGCGTAGTGGGGTCTATTGGGTCGCAACCAATGAGGGTGTCTGCCGGTTTGATCCCGATCCCTCGCAATCAGACGGAGTCGCCGAAGCAAAGAAACGATTTGTGGTTTGTACAACAAAAGATCGGCGAGATCCGGGGGTTAACGTACTTTTTGAAGACCGACGGGGTGTTGTTTGGTGCGGCACGAACGCGGGTCTGTGCCGGCTCGAAGAGGTCGATCGCGAATGGGTCCTCTCTCCCACGGACATCATACCAGCAAACGAAGGTGTGTTAGCGATAGTTGAGGATCGACAGGGCTCGTTGTGGGTGCTCTCGGGACTGGCGGTTTACCGGCAGCGGCCCGACGGCGTTGTTGAACGATATGCCGAAGCCGAGGGCGTGCCTTTCGCATCTCGCTTTCAGGCGATGATCGCTGACCGCGACGGGATTATCTGGGTTGGGACGTGGAAAGGATTGTATCGATTCATCGCCGACCCAAAACCTCACAAATCGGTGGTTGCGCGCATCTACACAACCCGGGACGGACTGGCGAGTGATGCGATCTTTTCATTATTCCAAACGTCAGACGGCAGACTTTGGACCGGAGTAGGGGGCAGACTGATTTCCCCTACAGGAGGGCTGGCCGAGTTCTTGCCGAATGTCACGGGCGGGAGATTCCGAAGCTACGCCGTTGCAAATGGTTTGAGCGACGTGGACATATCCACGATAGCCGAAGACAGGGACGGTAATCTCTGGCTAGGGACTGAAACCAGCGGCGCGATGAGACTCACATTGAGCGGGCTGACAAGCTACGATGAAACGGATGGTTTCAACAGAGCCCGCGTCCGTGCGGTGTTTGATGACCGAGACGGCAAGACCTGTGTAATTGGTAAGCCGGGTTTCATAGATAAATTTGACGGGGAAAAATTCAAACGCATTAAAATTGCCCTGCCTCCCGGCCAGCCGTTCTGGGGATGGAATTGGAACCAGATTATTTTGCGCGATCACCTCGGTGAATGGTGGTTAGCGTCGGCGCAAGGACTGGTGCGGTACAGCAAGCTCAGCGCGATTGAACAAACTGCACACTCGCGGCCGGATGTTATTTACACAACACGAGAGGGATTGCCTGGCAACGAGATTTTCCGCATCTTTGAAGACTCGCGCGGAGACATTTGGATCGGCATCCTCGGCCCGCCTGAGCGGGCGACGATCCGATGGGAACGTGCGACCGAAACGCTACACAACTACTCGGTGGCTGATGGCCTTCCGGGAGCTGTACCCACTGCTTTCTGCGAGGATGCGTCAGGCAATATTTGGATAGGCTACTACGACGGCGGGTTGGTGCGTTACTCGTCGGGACGATTCACGGATTTTACCAACGCCTTCCCATCCCCCCGAGGTCTAATCAGGGCGCTGTATCTGGATCACGCAAAACGTCTTTGGATGGCGACCGATGAGGGGGGCGTGGGTCGCGCGGACGATCCAGCGGCTGATCATCCGAGTTTCGTCAGATACTCGGTCGCTCAAGGCCTTTCGAGCAATCAGTCCACCTGCGTGACCGAAGATAAATGGGGAAGGATCTACATTGGCACTGGGCAGGGAGTGAACCGTCTTGACATCGATAGCGGAAATATTACCCGTTACACGACAGCCGATGGACTCTCCAACAGCTACGTGTATGTGTCCCATCGGGATAGCGAAGGTGCATTATGGTTTGGCACATTCTCTGGTCTGTCTCGCATAATCCCGCGCCCCGATCCGCCTGCATCGCCGCCATCCGTATTGATAACCGCGGTGCGGTTGTCGGGGGAGCCACAACCCGTGTCCGAGCTGGGCTCATCTCAAATAACTCTATCTGACTTGAGCCCCGGCCAGAACAACGTACAAATCGATTTCGTTGGGCTCCGCTTACGGGCTGGGGAGAACATCAGATATCAATACAAATTCGACGGCGCAGATTGGAGCTCTCCAACGGATCAGCGCACAGTGACCTATCCCAGCCTTCCACCAGGGTCTTATCGATTCCTCGTCCGAGCTATCGCAGGAGAAGTTATTATAGGCGAGGCTTCTGCGAGTGTTTCGTTCAGGATTCTCTCGCCGATCTGGCTTCGCTGGTGGTTCGTCACAATCGCGCTGACGATAATAGCGCTCGCAGCGTACGCCGTGTATCGGTACCGCGTGGCCCGTCTCCTCGAGATCGAGCGCGTGCGCACTCGAATCGCCACCGATCTACATGATGACATTGGTGCGGGCTTGTCTCGAATGGCCGTCCTGAGTGAGGTAGTAAAACGACAGACGCAAGTCGATCACAGGGAATCCGTGGATATGCTCACTGATATCGCGGACTCGGCCCGCGGACTCGTCGACTCGATGAGCGACATCGTTTGGTCGATCGATCCCCGCAAGGACGATTTGGATAATGTCGCCTCCCGGATAAGACAATTCGCATCGGATGTATTGGAGGCCGGAGGAATCGACTGGGAGTTCAAGACATCGGAGGAGATAGGCAAGGTCAAATTGCCGCCCGAACAGCGTCGCCATCTCTATCTGATCTTCAAGGAGGCCATCAATAACGTTGCTCGTCACTCAGGATGCCGGACTGCGTCTCTCGAGATCGCGCTCTCGCAGGACCGGTTAGTGGCGTCGATCCGTGACGACGGACGCGGGTTCGCCAGTCAGTTTGACGATGGCACTCCCGGAAATGGACGCGGAGGAAACGGGTTGAGGAATATGCAATCGCGAGCACTAGAGATGGGAGGGCAACTAGACATCGCCTCATCTCCCGGGCGGGGCACTCAGTTGACCCTCGTGATGCCGTTAAAAGGACACCAGTCTCGATAAGACGCATAAATATGCTCTTGTTGCGGAGCGTCAAGCCGCATAACATCGGGCTTGAGAGATTCCCGAATGCAACAGATAAGTGAGAGACAAGTGAGCGAAACAATCCGCGTCGCCATCGTGGAAGACGATTCCCACCTTCGCGAGGGGCTCAGAATATTGATTGACAGCACTCCCGGCTATCACTGTTCCCGAGCATTTGGTTCAGTCGAAGAGGCGCTGCGGCTGCTCGGCAGTGATGCGATCGATGTAATGCTTCTGGATATTCATTTGCCCGGAATGCTCGGGTCCGAAGGAGTCAAAGTCTTCCGAGAGCAATTCCCGAGCATGCTTATACTGATGCTTACGGTCTACGCGGAGCAAGATAAGGTCTTCGAATCCATCTGCAATGGCGCAAATGGATACCTATTGAAGAAGACCCCGCCCGCAAAGTTGTTGGACGCCATAAGAGAGGCCCACGAGGGCGGATCCCCGATGTCTCCGGAAATCGCACGAAAAGTAGTCAGTCTTTTTCAAAAGACCGCCCCGCCAGAAGTCATTGAGGAGCAACTTACCCTGCAGGAGATTCGTCTGCTTAAGCTGTTATCTGAAGGATACAGTTATCAGAACGCCGCCGGGCAGATGAACGTCAGCATTAACACCGTCCGCAATTATATCCGCAGTATCTACGAGAAACTGCACGTGCACTCCAAGAACGAAGCCGTCAGCAAGGCCCTGCGTAATCGGATCATCACCTAGATCAAATCGCCAGACGACACAAAGTACACAAAGGGTTCTCGGTGCCCCTTTGAGTCGTAGAGTCTTTGTGGCGAGGACGCCCTTTTCCAGCCAGCAGACCATCATTCCGCCCGCCGATTCTCTGCCGAGCCCCAACTAAGAAACGCACAAGTATGCTCTGCACGGCGAATCGATATTGAAGTACTGTCAACGCGTGACGTGAAACCTGGAGCGGCAACGAATGCGAAATGTATTGCTGTGACAACGGCAGAACCCGATTTGCTCAAGAGGATAACCAATCGAGGAGTGGGACAAAGACTATGATCGGCAACCTTCTCAATCGCAATGCTGGTGTCAAGTTCGTACTAAATGTCTGGCTGCTTGCAGTGTTTTTTGGCGCGAGCAACGCTTCGGCGCAGACCAGTCAATTCACGTATCAAGGTAAACTGACCGACAACGGCACGGCGACGAATGCTTTATATGATTTCACGCTGACCCTTTGGGATTCGGCCACAAACGGCGCTCAAATTGGCCCGATAGTAAATCGTCAAAACACTCCGATTGTGGACGGTATCTTCACCGTCGCGCTTGATTTTGGGGCGAGCGCTTTCAACGGCGAATCTCGGTTTCTCGAGATTAGCCTCAAGCCTTCGGGCAATCCGGCGGCGCTTCCCACATTGCTTACGCCGCGACAGCAGGTCCTGTCTACTCCATATGCCATTAAGAGCCTGGGCTCGATGAGTGCCGATAGCCTTTCGGTGAATTGTGTGAGTTGCATCACCAGCAATCAAATCGGCAACGTCAGCGGCAGCGCGGTAAGCGGCGCGATTCCGGTAGCCAGCGTCCCAGCAGGAAGTGCGAGCTACATTCAAAACACAACACTGTCGCAAGCGTCGAGCAATTTCAACATCAGTGGCAACGGCACGGCTTTCGGCACGTTGTCGGGGAACATCGTCAACGCGACGACCCAATACAATCTTGGCGGTAATCGCATACTTAGTATCGCCGGGTCTGGCAATATGTTCGTGGGTCTCGCTTCCGGGGCCTTCAATACCAGCGGCTTCAACAATTCCTTTCTTGGTTTTAACGCCGGCCAATCCAACACTACTGGCAACAATAATGCCTTTTTCGGATGGGAGTCCGGCGATGTCAATGACGCTGGCAATCTAAACGCCTTCTTTGGCAGTAATGCCGGCGGAGCAAATACAACCGGCAGCGAAAACTCTTTTTTTGGCGCTGCCGCAGGTTTGAGCAACACCACCAGCAGTTTCAACTCCTTTTTTGGGAGGAGCGCAGGCAGGCTTAACAGCACCGGAAGCAGCAACTCTTTTTTTGGAAACGGCGCAGGCTTTTCCAACACCACCGGCAACGAGAATTCCTTCTTTGGACAGAACGCCGGTGTAAGCAATACAACAAGCAGTTTCAACGCCTTCTTCGGGCGAAACGCTGGCAAATCGAATACCACCGGGAGCCAGAATTCTTTTTTTGGCACTGACGCCGGCTTCCTGAACACCGATGGCAGCCTGAACTCCTTTTTTGGGAGGAACGCAGGAAGCGCCAACAACAACGGCCAGGAAAACGCCTTCTTTGGTAATGGCGCAGGTCAAACAAACACCACCGGCGACAAGAACGCCTTTTTTGGCAACGGAGCGGGTTTTACCAACAGCACCGGCTCAAGCAATACGATGATTGGCAACTCGGCGAATTTGGTCTCCGGCAACTTCACCAATGCTGCGGCCATTGGCGCGAATGCGCTGGTTGGACAGAGCAATTCCATGGTTCTCGGAAGCATCGCTGGTATCAACGGCGCGATCAGCGATACCAGAGTCGGCATAGGAACAACCCAACCGAGTGAACGACTGACCATCAAGACCGCGACAAACAGTTACGGTGTCATTCATACGGACGGCGCCATCACCGTTGGTTCCTATGTTGGCGGCACCGGCAGCCAGCCAGTTGGCGGTTGGCTGGGCACCAAAACGAATCACCCGTTGAATTTCTTCGTCGGGAATGGCGGGGCTGCCATGACCTTGGAAACCTCCGGCTTCCTCTCTCTCAACAATGTTGATGCCGGTGGCAGTTTGCATCTCTGCCTGGGCAATGACAATCACATTTCGTTCTGCTCATCCAGCCTTCGGTACAAGACTAATGTCCAGGCGTTCTTAGGCGGACTAGACATCGTTAATCGCCTGCGTCCGATCACTTTCGATTGGAAAGTCAGCGGCGTGTCTGATCTTGGTTTCGGTGCGGAAGAGGTAGCTCAAATCGAACCATTGCTCACTTTTCGCAACCCAAAAGGAGAGATCGAAGGCGTCAAGTACAGTCAGCTGAATGCGGTCCTGGTCAACGCGATCAAAGAGCAGCAGGCGCAGATCGAACAACAAAGACGAGAAATTGAAACGATAAGACAGCGACAGCAAGAGATCGAGGCTTTGAAGAAGCTGATATGCGCTGACCGTGCGGGTGAAGCGGTGTGCAAGCAAGATTAGGCGAATGACCGAACGCCATCCAACATCTGGTTTGGGTTCGCTACGATTGGAGAAAAAGATATGTTACTTACACATAGATTGCGTAGAGCCGGCCTATTGGTGTTGGGCGCGTTCATATTCACCACCCTGGTTGGTCCCACGAAGGCTGTCGCTCAGACGACCAATTTCACCTATCAGGGCAAACTCACCGACAGCGGTGCGCCGATAAACGCGCTGTATGATTTCATACTGACACTTTGGGATGCGTCAACAAACGGCAACCAGATAGGCTCGCCGCAAAATCTCCAAAGTATCGGGGTGGTCGACGGGATCTTCACCGTCACGCTCGATTTCGGGGCGAGCGCGTTCAGTGGGGCAAATCGCTTTCTCGAAATCAGTCTCAAGCCGGCGGGCAGTCCCAACCCGCCAACCCTGCTCACGCCTCGACAGCAGGTCTTGTCCACGCCATATGCGATAAAGAGTTTAGGCGCTTCGAGCGCCGATGGACTTTCAGCGGCTTGCGTCAACTGCATCACTAGCAGCCAAATCGGCAGCGTCAATGGCAGCGCGATCAGCGGTACAGTGCCCCTGGCGAGCATTCCGGCGGGCAGCACGAATTACATCCAGAACACCACCGCGCAGCAGGCAGCGAGCAACTTCAATATCAGTGGAGACGGAACTGCAGCGGGTACACTTGCGGGGAATATCGTCAGCGCTTCGACCCAATTTGATCTCGGCGGCTTTCGCATCCTGGCCTTCGGCTCCAACGCCGCAAATCTCAATCTGTTTGCGGGAGTCAATGCAGGGCTGTCAACCACTGCTGGCGCAAACTCTTTTTTTGGCCAAAACGCGGGTTTGGCAAACACGAGCGGGGGCGATAATTCCTTCTTTGGCGCCAGTGCAGGACAACAAAACTCCACTGGCAATAACAACTCATTCTTCGGCTATCGAGCAGGCTTCAACAATACGACAGGCGGCGGCAATACGTTTATCGGTCAATTCGCGGGAGTGAACAACACTACGGCGAGCAATAACACCTTTGTGGGCAGTCTGGCAGGCTCCGCCAACAGCGCCGATGGCAATGCCTTCTTCGGCTTTCAAGCCGGCCTTTTGAACACCAGCGGCGGCCTGAACACCTTCACCGGCACCTTTGCCGGTAAGGCGAACACGACCGGCTCGGCCAACTCCTTCTTCGGCCACAACGCCGGCGCCGCGAACACCACGGCGATTAACAATTCGTTTTTCGGGCAGGCCGCCGGGTTCAAGAACGCCAACGGGCAGGACAACACCTTTATCGGCAACGGCGCGGGCTTTAACAACACGACGGCGAGCAAAAACACCATTGTGGGCGGTGGGGCGGGCTTCGCCAATAACGCCGACGGCAACGCCTTCTTCGGCTATCAAGCCGGCCTCTCGAACACCAGCGGCAGCCTGAATACTTTCGCCGGCACCTTTGCCGGTACGGCAAACTCGACCGGCTTCGCCAACGCCTTCTTCGGCTACAACGCCGGCGCCGCGAACAGCACGGCGATTAACAATTCGTTTTTCGGGCACGCCGCCGGATTGAAGAACACCACCGGGCAGGACAACACGTTTGTCGGCAACGGCGCGGGCTTTAACAACCTGACGGCGAGCAATAACACCTTTGTAGGCAGTCTGGCGGGACTGAATTCAACCGGCGCGAATAACGCCTTCTTCGGCGCCTCGGCCGGTAAATCCAACACCACTGGGAGTGACAATACGTTCATCGGCAACGGTGCGGGCCTCAACAATACGACCGGGGTGAATAACACCTTTGTGGGCAGTCTGGCGGGGTTGGCCTCAACGGGCGTGAATAGCACGGAAAACGCCTTCTTCGGAGCCTTCGCTGGAAAATTCAACACCACATCTGGCAACTCCTTTTTCGGCGCTAGTGCCGGCGCGGCGAACACCATCGGCCCTGGCAATTCCTTTTTCGGGTGGAGCGCGGGTAAGTCAAATATAACAGGCACCGGTAACTCCTTCTTCGGCTATCAAGCCGGCGAATCGAACCTGAATGGGAACAGCAATGTCTTCTTCGGCACTGCCGCGGGGCAGGCAAATCTGGTAGGCAGCGGAAACGTGTTTATCGGCAGTGGTGCGGGCACTTCAAACCTGAACAATGAGAGCGTCTTTATCGGCTTAAACGCGGGCCAATTCAACACGCTGGGCTTCAGGAACATATTTATTGGCAAGGACGCCGGGGCTGGCAACGTTTCAGGTCACGACAACACACTGGTCGGTGACGGCGCAGATGTCAGCTCAGGCGATCTCCAATTCGCCACCGCGGTCGGCGCCGGAGCCTTGGCCGATTCAACCAATACAGTCGTGCTTGGCAGGAGCGTGGATTCGGTTCGCGTGCCAGGCCTGCTGATAGTTCCCACACTCGGCGTCGCCGGCAACACCCAGCTCTGCCGCAATGCCTCCAATCAAGTAGGTTCTTGCTCGTCGTCCTTGCGCTATAAGACAGACGTGCAGCCGTTCGCCGGCGGCTTAAACATAATTAGTCGCTTGCGCCCGATCACCTTTAGCTGGAAAGAAGGCGGCACTCGAGACCTTGGCTTCGGCGCAGAAGAACTGGAAAAAATCGAACCGCTCTTAACCTTCCGCAACCAGAAGGGCGAGATTGAAGGCGTGAAGTACAGCCAGATCAGCGCCGTCCTGACCAATGCCATTAATGAGCAACAAGCGCAAATCGAAAAATATCAAATCAATACTGCATTGTTGCGAGAACAATTAAGCCGACAGCAACGCGAAATTGCGTCGTTAAAGCGATTGGTTTATCAACGAATCTCCAGAACGGCTGCCAGCAATCCATCTGCGAGAAGAGCTTTACGATAATCGGGCTGTTCATCAATTAATGCCAGACCGCTGTGCCGTCGCAGGTTAGACGAGGGAGTACGATATGAAACCCAGAACAGCAAAGAACTCGATTAGGCGAGTTCTGCTCTCAACTATCGCGTTGGTGTTCACGCTGTCAGTCGCGTTCGTCTCGCCGGCATTCATGCAACAACAGGGCGGTCCTTATACGATGACTAAGTCGGTGATCGCCGGGGGGGGCGGCGGATCAACCAATAACAACACTGCGTTGACGGGTACCCTGGGGCAAGGCGTTCTCGGAATGTCGAGCAGCAACAACTTCTCCCTAAACGCCGGGTTCTGGCAGTCAGAGCCTGCGGGGACGGAAACCATCTCGGGGAACATAACCTATTGCGTTTCGCCAGTGCCGGTCGGTGTACCCGGTGTCGTGCTAAACCTGTCCGGCGGAACATCGGGCTCGACTACCAGCGGTGTGTCGGGCAATTATCAGTTCGCGTCGCTTACTCCTTCAGGGAGCTACACGGTCACGCCTTCCAAGACTGGCGCCGTCAGTGGCATCAACGCTCAGGATATCGGTCGTATCCGGCGCTTTGTTGCACTGTTGGATTCGCCAAGCGCTTGCCAAACAATCGCCGCCAACGTCGACAACGCCAACCCATCAGTCAACGCCCAGGACGCCGGCGTGCTCCGACGTTATGTAGCCCTGCTGCCTAACACCGGGGATGCGGGAACCTGGAAGTTTAACCCGCCGAGCCGGACGGTTTCAGGGCAGCCAGGAACCCAGACGGCTGATTTTGAGGCTATTCTTGTCGGTGATGTCGACGGCAACTGGACTCCTTCATCACCTCAGAGCAGCAAGGCATCGCCCAAGAGTCCTGCGGCTAATCTGAATATTTCTTTTCCCAACATCTCAGCGCCCCAGGGAACCACCGCCTTTGTGCCGATAACCGTCAGCGGTGCGCTGACGCCCGCCGACAACGTTTTGGGCTATACGCTCGACCTAACTTTCAATCAGAGTGTCGCGGCAATGATCCCGGACCCAGGGCAGTCCTTTAGCACCGCCGGTACGATCAGCGCCGCCGGCACGGTGACCGAGAACAAGATACTCTCAGCGAATCGTCTGCGGTTGGTTGTCGACTTCAACAATCCATTTGTATTTAGCGGCACTCAGACACTGCTCTACGTCAAGCTGAATGTCATAGGCTCGCCGGGTCAGATGAGCAATTTGAGTTGGAACCCGAGTCTGTCTCCGGAGTTCGGAAATGGTCCGCCCGCCATAATCACCACCCCGGTTGATGGAACACTTACCGTTAGTAGTCCGTCAGCCGTCAGACTCTCTTCATTTACCGCCTCGGCATACGAAACCGGAGTGTACCTTGAATGGAAGACAGGTATGGAGGTCGATAACCTGGGTTTCAATCTCTATCGAGAAAGTGGCGGCCGGAGAGAACTACTGACGAGCGAGGTCATAGCGGGATCCGCCTTGCTTACTGGAGCGACACCGCTTCAGACCGGCCGCTCGTACTCGTGGTGGGACAAGGCGTCAAATCAGCAAAACACCCAATACTGGCTCGAGGATCTGGATCTTAACGGCAATCGCGCGCTGCACGGACCATTCGGAGTACAGCAAAAAGCCGGAAAACCACCCGCGCGCAGTACGGCCGAGACGTTGAGTCAAATCGGCAGGATACCAGCTCGCTCCGCCCAGGCGCCCGCTCTTCATCCCATCGCTGGCTCCAACAATCGCTTTCAACAACAGCAGGAACTGTCTGCCTCACCGGCGACGAAGATTACCATAAGAGAAGAGGGCTGGTATTCGGTCAAGCGAGTGGACCTGTTAGCTGCGGGTCTTGACCCGAATGCCGACCCACGCAACCTGCAACTCTATCTGCACGGACGGGAAGTCCCAATCAGTGTTATTGGTGCGGAAGCACGAAGCTTCGACAGCATAGAGTTCTACGCAAACGGCCAGGACACTCCGTTTACTGATGCGCATGTATATTGGCTTACTTCGACCGGCAGCCTCGGCTCGCGGATAAACCGCGTCAAGGGCGACGGAATAACACAAACAGCTACGAGCTTTCACTTCACCGTCGAGCGCCTGGACCGCACGATCTATTTTGCGGGACTCCGAAATGGAGATAAGGAAAACTTCTTCGGCCCGGTTATTTCGCAAGTGCCGGTCGAACAGGGACTGAATCTGACCCACCCGGATCCCAATGCATCTGCCCGCGCCAGGCTCGAGGTGAACCTACAGGGCGCGACTGCGGTCTTGCACAGGGTGGAAGTCCAGCTCAACCGGACGCACGTTGGTCAGGTGTCCTTTAGCGGCCAGTCAGCAGGCGCCTTATCGCTGGATGTGCCGCAAACACTGTTGAAGGAGGGGGCCAATACCGTCACCTTGACGGCCCAGGGTGGCGCCGGCGACATAAGCCTCGTGAGCTCACTCCGCATAACCTACCAGCATACCTTCAGTGCCGACGCGGACTCACTGCGCTTCATCGCGCCGGGAAACCAGCAGGTGCGCGTCGCAGGCTTTAGCAGCGCAGCAATCAGAGTCATGGACGTTACTGATCCGGATGCCCCGGAGGAGATCGAGGTCCAGGTGGAGGAGGACAAGCCAGGTTATGCAATCACTGTCGCAGCACCTGCAGCGGGCAATCGGACTTTGATCGCCTTCTCGGATTCGCAGACGAAGCATCCGCCTTCGGTTACCGCGAACACTCCCTCAAGCTGGAGACGGAAGGAACAGGCGGCCGACCTCCTGATTATTTCTCGCCGTGATTTCTTCACGTCGGCCGAGATGCTGAAGACGATCAGGCAGAAGCAAGGCTTTAAGGTGGCGCTCGTCGACGTGGAGGACATCTATGATGAATTCAACTATGGAGAAAAATCGCCGCAGACAGTGAAAGACTTCTTATCGTTTGCTGCCAGCAGTTGGAAAGTGACTCCGCGGTTCGTGTTGATGTTAGGCGACGCAAGCTTTGACGCCAGGAATTATCTGGGGGCGGGTGAGTGTGACCTTGTCCCCACCAAGCTCGTGGACACCGAGTTCATGGAGACTGCTTGCGATGATTGGTTTGCGGACTTCAACGGTGACGGGTTGGCGGAAATGGCTATAGGTCGATTGCCGGCCCGCGTGTTGGACGAAGCCGATGTGATGATATCGAAGATCCTGAATTACGAGGCGGCAATGCCAGCCGAAGAAGCGTTGCTTGTCGCCGACCTCAACGATGGATATGACTTCGAGACACCAACCCGGCAGCTTCGAGTGTTGCTACCGTCATCTCTCCGGGTAGAAGAGATAGATCGAGGCAGGTTAGACCCGGCGACCGCGAAGCAACGATTGATAGAAGGAATAAACCGGGGACCGCTGGTAGTCAACTATGCCGGTCACGGGAACGCGGATCAATGGCGAGGTGACTTGCTGACGAACAACGACCCGGTCGGCCTGGCCAACTCAGAACGGCCGGCGTTCTTTGTAATGATGACTTGTCTGAACGGTTACTTTCAGGATCCGCTTTTGGACGGGCTGGCTGAATCGCTGATAAAGGTCGAGCGCGGCGGAGCAGTAGCGGTGTGGGCTTCATCGGGGATGACAATGCCGAATGAGCAGTGGCTTATGAACCAGCAGCTCTATCGATTGTTGTTTGGCGGGAGCAGCGTCGGCGCGCCGCCGATGACTCTGGGTGAGGCGGTAGTGCGAGCCAAGTCGTCAATCGGCGATCAGGACATCCGCCGTACCTGGATCCTGTTTGGTGACCCTACTATGCGGGTGAAGTAGCGTGAACTGTTCTGCGTATCCGATCAGCGTTTATAGGGGCTACGAGTTCCTATGCGTTAAGCGCGGAGAGTAATAATGCAAACCGCACACGAAACGACGGACCGATTGGGCTGCGAGCGAGTAATTTCAACGATCGATCTCGTTGCAGCGATGTTCTACGCCCGGCTGTTCGAAATTGACCCCGAACTATCCTATGGCTCATTGTCTGAGGAGTGATCTTTAATTCAATTCAAGCAGCGCCGCGTCGAACGTGGTATTAATGCGGGTATACGCCAGAACCTTACCATCAGGCGACCACGCGAATGTTACGATCCACTCGTGTGCGGGCAGCTCGGTCAGCGGTCGAGCCGATTTGCCATCCAACGGCTGAATCCAGATATTCCTGTTGCCCGATACTGGTTCCACATAGGTCAGTGCCTGCCCATCTTTGGTCCACTTCAAACCTATGTCAGGTGAGATGTCGAAGTACCGGAATGGCTCCGCAGCATCGAGCCGGCGTACGGCGACACGGGTCCTCTTCCGGTGATCATCGAAGAAACTGTAAGCGAGCATCTTGCCGTCCGGGGAGATCGCCCACAGAGCAACTGGGGCATCCTCCACTACGGTCTGTTCGCCACCATCAATCGACACCTTCCACACCTGCCACTTTCCATTGACGTCCGCCGTATAATAAACCCACTCACCATCAGCTGAGGTTTGTGGCATGAATACACCAGCGATCGCATGAGTCAGCTGCACGGCATCGTCGCCGTTCGCCGTCATGCGCCATATTTGGCCGCTGCCCGAGCGTGTTGAGAAGAACACGATGAACCGCCCGTCTGGGGTGACTGATGGATCGGTATTGTGTCCGGGTCCGGCAGTTAGTTGCTGACTTTGACTACCATCTTCCCTCATCTTGCAGATTTGCATCAAACCGTTCTCTTCGGAGTTACAAACGATCTCACTGTCGGGCATCCAGTCCAAGCCTCCAAACCAACCTCTCGTGCCGCTTGCCAGTGGCGCCGCGCGTCCGGGATCGCCCTTCGGCGCCAGCCAAAGCTGAGTTGTTACATTGCTAATTTGTGCGACAAGAGTCCGACCGTCTCCGGCGAGGCTTATATCTTTGTAGTCATTCAGATCATTAGTAATCCGGCGCTCATCTCCACCGGGATAGGCGACATAGTAGAGTTGCGGGAGATGCGTGACCGAATCTATTGCGCACATAATCAGCCCGCTTTTATCCGGCAACCATCGCGCCGACACGATTCTCTCGCGTCGCGGCAATGTAAGCCGGGATTCGGCGCCGCCCGTGGCGGGGATTTCCGCCACGTAATGAATATAGCCATCTGGCGTACCCTGCCGGAACGCATACAGAATGTTGCCACCATCCGGCGACCAGTCAAGCGAGCAAAATAACGAGTTCCTGTCGATGGTCGATATGATCTGCTCATTCGTGCCGTCGGTATTGCTGATAGTCAAATAGCCGAGGCCTTTGTTTTGGTCGACTCGAATGAAAACAAAGTGCTGCCCGTCTGGCGATTCGTTTCCACCGCCGGCGACACTGTTTTTGAGCTTTTGTGAGCGTCCCCCCAAAACCGGAACGCGAAAGAGGGTTCCTGCGACGTTCTCGCCGTCATCGGCGATGATGAAATAGATGTAACTACTATCGGCTGAAAAAATGATTCCCCAATAACGGACGGTTCCTGAGAGATGAGCCTCCGTTGGCGGGTCAATCTTCATTGTGCTTCCCGTTGCTATCTGCTGTACGCACAATTTGGGCCCGGAACAGTAAGCCAGATACTTGCCATCCGGGGATATGGCAGGCGCATAAACGTCTCCGGTGGTGGTTAAGCGGCTCAATTTGATGTTCTCGATGGAGATAGTGGGTCTCGAACGTTTCGATGAAGAAGGCTTGCCTGTGACAAAGTAGTAGCTAACTGTGGCAACAACGATCAGGGCCAAAACTCCTCCAGCAACCGCTGATCGGAGGCCCTTCTTCAATCCGGGAAGTCCGCGAGGAGCTCTCGGAGCCGGCACGAGAGGCAATGAGCGGTTTATTTCCAAGGCTCGTTCAGCGGATTGGTCTGACTCACTCTGCTCTTCTTCCTCGATGACAATCTTGATCCCCTCGATCTGCTCTCTATAGCCTGGATTTGGAGCCGAACTCCCCACGCCGTTCACCGCCGCGGCGAATACGTAGCCCCGGCGCGGGACGGTCTTGATAATTATGTGCGATTGGTCGTCAAGTGCCGTCCGGACATCCTTCAGGCACTTGACCAGAGAGTTATCCGTTACGAAGGCATCGGTCCACACCGCTCCGACCAACTCCTCCTTGCTAATCAACCTATTTGGATTCTCGACGAGGTAAAGCAGGGCCTCGAAAGCCTTTGGTCGTAGTTTGACCTCGGTGCCATTGCGAAACAGGCAGCCGGCAGTCAGATCAAGGGTGAACTCGCCGAAGGTATAACTTCGTTTTGAGGTCTGCTGCATCGCCTGCCTCTGAACATTGTCTCCGATGGGGCAAATCTTCCCCGCTTTTTCCTCAGTTTTTCACTGAAACTTCACTACTTTCGTTCAGTCGTGCCGGTATTCTCTGCGCTGCTATCGAACGAAGAATCGGTTTGGGGCACGCCCATGAGCACAAACGGCGGTGATTATAAGCTAGTCCGATTTAGAAAATCTACGATTTGAACAGGGAACCATGTCAAAAACCAAACGCCGCATCGAAATTACAGCTTTCCGCCGTCAAGTTGCAAATACGGATCGGAACCCTGAGCCACCCGCCCAGTCACCGTCGAGAGATGTTGATGAAAGCCTGGCCGCGGAGATATTCGCACTGGTGAAAGGACTGACTGGCGAAAAGTTCGGCAGCGCATGGGAGGAAGCAAGTTCGAAACTCTCCAGAACGGGTGATGATCATGAGGCTGAAACTGAAAACTGAGGAGACACCGCTGCGGAACTAAATAAAATCCGCTGCTTTTCACCAGCGCTCGTCCTGCTAATGCAGGTATTGATGCCGTATCGCAAGAAGACAGCGAAGGGCTACCAAGTGTTTTCCGCAATCGAGAGGTTTGCCAAAGCAAGCCCAGGCTTCGCGCAACTCACAGATCAGGAGATCCCGCATGAGGCGATTAAGTTGGATCGGTCTATTAGTGATTATTCTCTTTTTTGTCGTGGTGCCGAATGGTTTTCTGCGATCTCCCGCGATGGCTAAAGCGCTGCCCCAAGCGCGAGTGGAAGCGATCCAGAGGCTGCAGGACTCTTTGGCTGGCCGAGGTCGCCTGAAGCGCGATCGCGCCACCGGCCTCATAGATTTTGTCACGCTCGACCGGGCGGCGCGCGGCAGTCTGATCGCTACCGTCGCAACTCATAGAGCGAAATCGTTGGCGTTCTTACGAGAGCATGCGCAGGCCTTCGGGATCACCGACCCTGACTCACAGTTGAATCTGTTGAGAGAGCAGCGTGAGTCCAGGGGCGCTGCACACCTGACGTTCAATCAGACCTATAAAAGCATCCCCGTTTTTGGCGGGGTGATAAAGACCCACTTTGATCCCGCCGGGAATTTGCGGGCCGTCAGCGGCACTCTCGTCCCGAATATCGAACTCAACCATGTGCCGTCAAGAACATCTGAAGAAGCCGCCGCCTCGGCGCTCGCCAAGGTTAAGAGCGACTCGCCGCAAGCCTCTTCGCTGGCGGTAAAAGGGCGCAAGCTTTACATATACCGAACGGGGTTGGCACAGGGAATCGAGGGCCAGAACCACCTGGTCTGGGAGATCGAGGTTTCAAACAGTGTCGACATTCGCGAATTTGTCTACATAGATGCGCATACCGGGAAGTTCGTCGACCAAATAACTGGAATTCAATCCGCCCTTAATCGCCGAGTCTACGATGGGGAGAACTTGCAGGTATTTCCTCCTCCGAATTACCCCTCGAATCCTTTCTGGTTAGAAGGACAAGCGTTTCCTACGGGCGTAGGGGAGGCCGACTCGATCATTGCCGCGACCAAAGATACTTATGAGCTGTTCAAGAACGCTTTTGGGCGCGACTCATTTGACGGTGCCGGCGCGCCAATGGAGGCGATTTTCAACAGTGGATGGATCCCGGGAGATGCCCAGTGGAGGACACAACAACAACTGACAATCTTCGGTGTTGGTCTTGGAATAGATGACGTGATCGGACACGAGTGGACTCATGGCTATACTGAGTTTACCGACGGCCTGATCTACCAATGGCAACCAGGAGCCCTGAACGAGGCTTATTCGGATATCTTCGGTGAAACGGTGGACTTGCTCAATGGCCGTGGCCTCGACTCGCCTGGTGGATTACGTCAAGATACCCGGTGCGTATCGTTCAGAAATCCCACACCTCTGCTGCACGTGAATTCACCTGCGTACCTTCAGGGTAATTACTTAGCCGGGCCGGCGATTTTTGGCCCGCCCTTCAGCATCACGGGGCTAACGGGGAACGTCGTGCTAGTCGACGACGGAGTTAACTCACGCACCGATGGCTGCCAAACGCCTTTCCTTAACGCCAGTGAAGTCCGAGGAAACATCGCGTTGATTGATGGCTCGCCAAATTGCACGCTCACCGACATAGTAAAGAACGCGCAACTCAACGGAGCCGTCGCGGCGATCGTCGCTTACGATTCCACGTTCGGGGACACTCCGCGGACCATGTTAGGCTACGATCCGTCAATTACGATCCCCTCTGCCGCGATTGGATATAGCGATGGACAGGTCTTTCGTCATCCAAGGGCCAGGACGCTTAACGTCACGCTGAAGGCCGATGGGGCACCAACCGACGACTCATACCGCTGGTTGATCGCTGAAGAGTTTCTCAGCTCCGGCGGTCGCGATATGTGGAACCCCCAATGCTGCGGGGACCCTGGAAAGACTTCAGACCCGGAATACTTCTGCGCAACGTTTGACAACGGCGGCGTACATTTCAACTCCGGTATCCCGAACCACGCGTTTGCGCTTCTGGTCGATGGTGGAAGCTACAACGGCCAAACAATCCAATCAATCGGATTCACCAAGGCTGCTCACATCTACTTCCGCGCGATGTCGGTTTATCAAACACCGACAAGTGACTTTGCAGATCATGCAGAGGCGCTGGAGGCATCTGCTTCTGATCTAATCGGAATGAACCTTCCTGACCTGTTAACCGGGTCCCCGTCAGGCCAATTCATTTCAGCATTGGATCTGGACCAGGTTCACAAAGCGACCCTTGCGGTGGAGTTGAGAAACCCTCCCGCTCAATGTGGCTTCAGACCGCTGCTGGCCAAGAATCCCCCGGAAGATTCGTGCGTTGGGTCGCAGATGGTGCAGACGGTTCTTTTCAATGACGATTTTGAAAACGACCCAAGTTCACGATGGAGTATTAGTCGCGAAGTCGGTAGTCCGGAGACGTTCACGCCGCGGGACTGGACGTGGGTGCACACGCTACCCGATGGGCGTCCTGGATCAGGGTTCTTTGCGATTGACCCGCTCGACGATTGTAATTTTCCATTCCCGGGAGAGATTGGGGTTCTCCAGCTTACAAGCCCCGAAATCGTTCTGCCCAGAGTAATGGCCGGTGCTCCACATTGTTCGTTCGACCACTGGGTGGCGACTGAAGCCGGATACGATGGGGCGCAATTGATGATCAGTGTGAACGACGGGCCATTTAGACTCGTAGCTCCATCGGCGTTTATCTACAACCCATACAACACGACTCTCTTTGGCGCCGTGCCGGGTTATGAAAGTTTCTTCAACCCGCGAGCCGGGCAACCGGCGTTTTCCGGAACTGATCTTCCGGCTCTCAAAGGTTCATGGGGAACGTCAATTGTCGATTTGACCAGCTACGCTCAGCCGCGCGACCGAATCAAGCTGCGCTGGGATTTGAGTACAGACTCTTGCTTTGGTACCAGCCACGGTTGGTACATCGACAACGTGCGCGTGTATGCGTGTTTGCCTCGTTAGCTCCGCAATTAACTACAATCAACGGAAGGAGAAGGCTTATGAGACCGTCAATAGTTACCTTAACATTTAGTTTCGTTTTGATTGTGGCGTTGGTCATGGGTTCAGCCGCGTTAACAAGAACTCATCCGCCCAGCAGCGAAACGCTTATGAAAGGCGTCAGTGCTTTACCTGATCGAGGGACACCCGAAACAAGGACCTGCGGTACGCTCGATGTTCCGGAAATCGTTGCGGATCAGATTCAATTGTCGCTCGACCACTTCAACTCGGCTCGCGGTCGGGGGCACGTCCGGCAGTCCGGTACCATTTCTATTCCAGTCTATTTTCACGTTATCAACAAGGGCACAGGATTCGAAAATGGGGACGTTCCCACTCGAATGCTGCGCGAACAGATCGATGTCTTGAATGCTGCTTACGGCGGTGAAACGGGAGGCGCTATCACTCCATTCAGATTCGTCCTCGCCGGTGTGGATCGAACTATGAATCCGGAATGGTTCGTTGCGCAGCCAGCGTCGGTCGCGGAAAGGGAGATGAAAGAAGCATTGCGGATTGGGGATGCTGGTGCGCTGAATTTCTATACAAACGACGTGGGTAGCGTTTCCAGCATCATCGGATGGGGGAGGTTTCCGTCGTACTACGAAAAAGATCCGCTTATGGATGGTGTCGTTTGCTTCTATCTGGGGTTACCCGGTGCTTCCGTTTTTCCCGAGTTCGAAGGCTTTGTAGGAATTCACGAAGTAGGTCACTGGCTTGGTCTTTACCACACGTTTCAAGGCGGCTGCTCAGCCAAAAACGATTATGTCGTGGACACACCTGCCGAAAAATCCCCAGCGTTTGGATGTCCGGTAGGTCGTGATACCTGCAACGCTGACGGTCTCGATCCCATCGAGAACTTCATGGACTACACGGGCAATCCCTGCGCTTACAAATTCACCGAGGGGCAGTCCGCGCGTATGGAAGCGTTGGGAGCGCAGTACCGCGGGTACTGATGCACCCTCTCTCAATTCTCTCCATCCTGCAGACAGGTGGGAGCAGTCACGCGCTGACCGCAGATTGGGGATCACCGGAGCATGAGATTAGCCCTTAACAATCTACTTCACGACAGGATGCGGTTCGCCGTGACCGTCATCGGCATTACCTTTGCCGTCTTCCTCATGGTCTTTCAAGGAAGCTTGCTTGCCGGATTCATGCGTGCTGCCGAGCGCCCCATTAAGGCAAGCGACGCTCAGTTGTGGGTGACTGCGCGTGGTGTTCAATGCTTCGAGTACCACACGCCGATACCAAACCGCTTTCGCGACCTCGCATATTCCTGCTCGAACGTTGAGTCCGTACAAAGAGTTGTCGGGACATTCACTCAATGGAAGGGTCCATCCGGAGTGTCACAGTATGTCTACCTGGTGGGCGCGGAAGCGGGCATGGGTGGCGACTTTCCGGTGCCTTATACAAATAGCAATCGCGACAGCGTGCTCCCTGAATCAGTCCTGGTTGACTCGAGCAGCGCGGCGAACCTTGAAGTAGCTACTCCGCCCGTTGACGTCGAAGTGGATAATAGCCGCGCCCGCGCTGTGGGCATCATTCACAAGTTTGGCACTTTTCTCGGCACGCCTTACGCCTTCACCGGCTACTGGGACGCGGTTCGTTACATAGGCATTCGACCTGAGCAGACCTACATGCTCGCGGTTCATCTCCGGCCAGGCTCAGATGTGCAAGCGGCAAAGGAGGCGTTGGCCGAGAGACTCGCGGATGCGGCTGTTTGGACGCGCGATGAGTTTGCAAACAGTTCGGCAAGGTTCTGGATAATCAAAACGGGCGCGGGCGGCGCGTTGCTGACAGCGGCGCTTTTGGGATTTGTCGTCGGGCTCGTCGTGGTGTCTCAGAACATCTACGCCACGACGATGGAGAACCTCGAAGAGTATGCGACTTTGAAAGCGATGGGCGCATCGCGGGGCTACATTAGAAGGGTGGTCCTCGCGCAAGCGCTCACAAGCGGAGTGATCGGGTCGGTTCTAGGCATCGCCCTGGTCTTTCCTGCTTCGGATGGGATCAAAGGCTTCATCTCCTGGGTGTACACGCCGTTTTGGCTCCCCATAGTAATTATCGGTATAGGGTTGGTGATGTGTTGCCTGGCTTCGATCGTTTCAATAAGAAAAGCTCTCTCGGTGGTGCCTGTGTCATTATTAAATACATAAGCTTGCAATAACTGCGGAAGAAATAAGCGTCACTTACGGCGCGGGCCACACGGCCATTCGGGCGCTCGACAAAGTGACCA
>Ga0111539_10001469_pt1 | contig 31496 bp, 26 predicted proteins | sample RhiMethybrSRZTD1_FD_79667 | JGI IMG/M metagenome (GOLD analysis project Ga0111539, IMG submission 79667) | Populus rhizosphere microbial communities from Tennessee, USA - Rhizosphere MetaG P. TD hybrid SRZTD1 (version 2) (version 2) | ecosystem: Host-associated > Plants > Roots > Rhizosphere >...
CGGGAATGCCGCTTGAAGAGCTGTGCGCAAGGACGATCGGAAGTCTTTTTTCTACAGCGCACCGTCTTGCGAACGATGGTGAGCTGTTGCTTAATTACAAACAACTGACTGTACCTGTAATATCGAGTGTGTTGAGGTTTTTCAAGGTCAGTCCCTCGACAACAGAACTGGAAACAATCGAGCACGGGATTCAGATTTATTCAAAAGAACCTTCGGGAACGCGTACGTTTGTAGCTGACACTGACGCGAAACTGCAGCTTGCATCTGACGCAGTACGCGCAGCGGCAGCAAAGTGGGCTACTGAACCTTATCGACTTCTCGAACGGAAACGTTTAGAACAAACCAATCAGGTGAATAATCATGAATGCAACTAACCTTAGCCCGGGCAACCATGTGGTCGTAACAGATTTTGACGGCGGCGAAGGAATACTCGTAGATCTCAACACAAAAAAATATTATCAACTGAACGAGACTGCGATGATCGTTTGGAAGGGCCTTGAAAAAGGCCGGACGACAAGCGAGATCGCGGCCGACATTACTTCCAGCTATGAAGTTGCAATAGACAAAGCTCGGAACAGCGTGGAACGAATCGTTGATAATTTCCAAACTTACAAGCTTCTTACCGCAAAGTGAGCGGCGTCTCTTCGTTAAGTACGCGATTCTGACGATCGCGCTCTTCGTGCCCCTTCTCTGGGCGTTTCGCTATGTTCGCAATCTATATCCGATAGCTGCCTGGAACGTGATGATGGCAGGCGGCGATCTGGAGCGTGGTCGCAGCTACTGCATCCTGCGGGGCGAGACAGTAAAGGGAGAAACTGTAGACGTAGCCCCTATCTTGCTGACCAATGCGCTCTACAGCCGCACCTGGACCATGGTCAACGCGACCATCGATAATCAAAGCTTCAAACTCAAGTCGATTCATCCCGCGAACGAAGAGATGCTGCGCCGTTATGGTGGACTTGAAAATCTTCCGCCCGGCGCGCGTGTGCCGGATCTGCTCAAGGTGTGGGGAGAGCTCTACAACATGCAACAACCGGAGTCGTCACCAAACCGGCTCAAGGCGATACGGCTCGACATGTATCGCTGGGAAAGTGGTCGCTATTCCGATTACGACAAATTCGTAACATCGTGGCGCCAGGTTCTATAAATGCAGTTATAGATCGCGTTGTGCCGCAAGGCCCTTTTGCGCTTGGAGTTGTGCGTGCGATCGTAAATGGCACGTTCCTCATTTCGACTCTCCTCACTTCCTTCTACGCACTCGGTTCGCTGCCACCCACAATTCTCCGCCCCACGGGTGTGATGAAACTCCTGCCGTGGAGCTTTTACGATCAGTTACTGACTCCATCCGGAATTCTGATCTTAAAAATCTCGATGGTGTTGTCACTCGTCTCGAGCACGATCGGTTTCGGTACGGTTATCTCAACCAGGACATCACTCGTGCTCGTGCTCTTTTATCAGGGCTTGCTGCGGAGTTTCGGACACTTCAATCACGACGAGATGAGCGCCGTTTACTTCCTCGTAGTGCTGGCATTCACGCCCTGCAGCGATGCGTTTTCGATCGATAGTTGGATGAGGAAAACGACGAAGGAAAGACCGGCCTTTGCGTATGCGTATCCGATACTGTTGATGCAATTGTTGCTGGCCTGGTCCTATTTCAGTTCTGCGTTGATCAAACTGCGCGTCGCCGGACTGAAGTATTTGAGCGCAGACAACCTACCGGCTCTTGCAATCTTCCATTCACTCGACAACCTGCACGATACGAGCTTCAAAATTGCGTTCATGTTGCCGCAAATCAAACAGTACGTGGCCGTAGCTGTGGCGTTTGTGCTCGTCTGGGAGTTGCTATTTCCACTCGCGATATTCTGGCAGCGTATTCGCTGGTGGATCCTCGGGATCGGAGTTGTATTCCACTTCGCCACACTGTTCGTTATGAACATCTTCTTCCCGCACCAGCTCGCGATGTATCTGGTGTTTGTCAACTGGGAAAAACGGATTAGACGGATCGACAATCAAAGATAAACACGGACCAGATCATCAGTATCATCTGCATTTTAAATTCGTTGACGGTCTTCAAAAAGGCGTGTTAGGGTTTCTCGCCACACTGAACATCGTGGGCCCACCTTTAAAGGAGATTACAGGCATGTCTAAGCTATTTCGGGGTTCGTTTGTAACCGCTGGCATGGTAGTTATGATGCTTGGTCTATATCAGGTTGCGGCAGCCCAACTAGTTATTTCTGAATTTCGCGTTCGTGGTCCAAATGGCCTGAACGACGAGTTTATTGAAATTGCAAACAACAGTGGAGCCGACCATACCGTTGCCGGCGGCGGCACGGGTTACGCAGTTGCGGCGTCGAACGGCGTTGCGCGTTGCGTTATTCCGAATGGTACGGTTATCCCCAACAGAGGTCACTATCTTTGCGTCAACAGCATAGGCTATAGCCTTGCTTCTTATCCGGCCGGTAATGGAACCACCGCGACTGGCGATGCCACTTACACGACTGACATTCCGGACAACGCCGGTATTGCGATCTTCAATACCAGCATTGCCGCCAACTTTAACCTTGCAAATCGTCTTGATGCCGTCGGCTCGACCTCGGAGGCGAATACGCTTTACAAGGAAGGTACGGGTTATCCGGCGCTGGTTCCGTTCTCGATCGACTACTCGTTCTATCGCGACAACTGCGGTAAGGGCGGTTCGATCACAACGTTCGGCGCGTGCCCGACCGACGGAGCTCTCAAAGACACTAACAATAATGCTGCCGATTTTGTGTTCGTTGATACGAACGGCACATCGGCAGGCGCGGGTCAGCGTCTCGGTGCTCCCGGACCGGAGAACCTGAGCTCGCCAATCGAACGTAACGCTTCTTTCGCTGTGAACCTCCTTGACATATGCGTGGCACCAGCCTCCCCGCCGAATCGTGTGCGCGACTTCACATCCGATCCACCTAATAATTCCACCTTCGGTACTCTGGATATTCGGCGAACAGTAGTCAACAACACGGGCGGAAACGTGACGCGCTTGCGTTTTCGGGTAGTGGACCTGACGACCTTCCCCGCACCGAGTGGCATCGCTGACTTGCGACCACGAACCTCTACGTCAGTAGTTGTCACAGTTGATCGTCCGCCTTGCGGTAGCGGTACCAGCAACGTCACCGTTAATGGAACAACCCTTGAGCAACCTCCCTCGCAGCCCAACGGCGGTGGCTTCAATTCATCAATGTCGGCCGGAACAGTAACGCTGGCAACTCCGATTGCCAATGGTGCTTCTATCGACGTGAGATTCCTGCTTGGTATTCAACAAACAGGAAGCTTCAAGTTCTTCATCAACGTCGAAGCGTTGCCGTAGTCCTAGCCACAAAAAGCCAAAAAGGCACATAAAGCACAAAAAGGGCACTCTTGCCTTTGTGCTCTATGTGCCTTTTGTGTTTTGTGTGGCTGCTCTACGGGAAGCTGTAGGTTACAACGTATTCTGGTGGCGTACGCTCGAGAATCGGTTGTCCGTTCGCCTCGAGCCACGCGTGGCCGTCGACATTACCACCAGCTTCGTTTCGCACACCGAATATGATTCGTGTCGGGATGCCATTGCGTGAGAGATAGCGATGGAGAACCGCTGCGCGTTTCCAGCAGATGGGTTTGAACATTAGAACGTCGGCGGAAAGTAGTAAGTCGATCGCCCGGGCCAGTTCGTCCTGAGTCATTCCGTGGCCCGAAGTCTTTTCCTGGTTCCCCGCGACGATCTGTAGCGCTCGAGGCAATGAGTAATAGCGCGCCGTTACTGACACTACAGCCACCCACCATGCCATGCGCAGCAGAAGCCACGCCTCACTGGGCCTGTTTACAGCCTTGCGACCCGTGGCAAAAATTACTCTGACGAACTTTCTCATCCAGCCGATTCTAACCGCTTACTTGTAAATCTTGGAATGCTGCATTAGTCTTGAATTCCATAAGCCCTTATACCAATCGCACTGTAGTCAAATAGGAGGATTTGTGGCGGTTATTCGTCCTTTTCGTGCTTTGCGTCCGCAAGTAGACCGCGCTGAATCTGTAGCCAGCGTTCCTTACGACGTTGTGAATACTGACGAAGCGCGCGCGCTGGCCCATGATAATCCGTTCAGCTTTCTGCACGTCTCGCGCCCCGAAATCGACCTGCCCGCCGGAACAGATATTCATAGCGACATAGTCTATCGAAAGGCCGTCGAAAATTTTGAAAAGCTGATTGTCGAATGTCCGATGGAAAAGGAAAGTGAGCCCAGCATTTACCTCTACCGTCTGATCATGGGTAACCACGAACAGATCGGTATCGTCGCCTGCTGCTCGGTTGATGAATACGATAACAGCACGATTCGCAAACACGAGCGCACGCGTCGCGACAAGGAAGACGATCGCACGCGTCACATGCTGATGTTGAAGGCGCAAACTGGCCCGGTCTTTCTAACTTACAGACGTCGTGCCGACATCGATGATCAAGTGTCCGCAGCCGTGAGTGCCACTCCTCTTTACGACCTCACAGCTCCCGACGGCGTTCGTCATACTATTTGGCGTATTAGCGACAGCGATTCGCTGGTGAAGAGTTTTGAATCCGTGCCGCTGCTCTACATCGCCGACGGTCATCATCGTGCTGCAAGCGCGAGCCGTGCCCGCGCTGAGTTAAGAGACCAGAGCTTCGCGCATACGGGCCAAGAGGACTACAACTATTTTCTGACCGTGATCTTTCCGGATTCGCAGGTGCAGATACTCGCCTACAACCGCACGGTCCAGGATCTCAATGGACTCTCGCAGGAACAGTTTCTCGACTCCATCAAAGAGCAGTTCTCAATTTCTGAGAACGCGAGTCCTGAGCCGCCGGAGCGGGGTAACTGGAGCATGTATCTCGACGGAAAGTGGTATGGCTTACAACTCTCACCGGCAACCACGCAACCTGCCGGAACTGTTGCGGGACTTGACGTGAGTATTCTTCAGGATCGGTTGCTCGATCCGATCCTGGGAATCAAAGACGTTCGGACCGATAAGTGGGTAGACTTCATTGGCGGTCTGCGCGGTACAAAAGAGCTCGAACGTTTGGTTGACGAAGGCAAAGCAGCGGTTGCGTTTTCACTGTTTCCAACGACGGTCAGCGAGTTGTTGATGGTTTCTGACGCAAACGAGATCATGCCGCCGAAATCGACCTGGTTTGAACCTAAGTTGAGAGATGGCTTGTTGATTCACACTATTTAAATGTCGATTGCCAATTGCCGATTGCCGATTTATTTCTCGACGGCTTCGGAATTGGCAATTGGCAATCGACAATTGGCAATAAATATGAAGGTGCTCATAGCAGACAAATTCGAACAGTCAGGCCGGGATGGTTTGCAGGCACTCGGCTGCGAGATCTCTTTTCAACCCGATCTGAAAGACGACGCACTTGTCGAGGCGATTCGAGAAGAGGCGCCTGACGTGCTAGTCGTGAGAGGCACAAAGGTAACGGAACCGATGCTCGAAGCTGGGCCAGTGAAGCTGGTCGTGCGCGCGGGCGCCGGATTCAACACGATCGACGTCGCTGCCGCTTCGAAGCGTGGCATCTACGTTTCAAACTGTCCCGGCAAAAACTCGATCGCGGTTGCTGAGCTCGCCTTTGCTCTCATTCTCGCGCTCGATCGACGCATCGCCGACAACGTCATCGCACTACGACACGGTGAGTGGAACAAGAAAGAATTTTCAAAAGCTCGTGGACTCTTCGGCCGTACGCTTGGATTGATCGGCGTCGGCAAGATCGGCCAGGAGATGATTCCTCGCGCGCATGCGTTTGGAATGCCCGTGGTCGCCTGGAGTAGAAGTTTGGATGCCGAACGAGCCGCGGCGCTGGGAGTTGAGCTGAAAGCATCGCCGAAAGAAGTTGCGGCCACGTCAGACATTGTCAGCGTTCACCTCGCACTGAATCCGGAAACCAAACACTTCCTCGACACTGATTTTTTCAACGCGATGCAGGAAGGTGCTTACTTCATCAACACTGCGCGTGGTGAAGTTGTCGATCAGCAGGCATTGGTTGCTGCTATGAGGAACCGCGGTATTCGCGCGGGTCTCGACGTGTATGCGGTGGAACCAACCAGCAGTGCCGGAGAATTTCACGACGAGATCGTCAAAGAAGAAGGACTCTACGGCACACACCACGTCGGTGCCTCGACGGATCAGGCGCAGGAAGCCATTGCGGCGGAAACGGTGCGGATAGTTCGGGAGTTCAAAGAAACAGGCAAGGTGCCGAATGTAGTAAACCTCGCGCGCCAAACGCCGGCTACACACAGGCTGGTCGTTCGCCATCTCGATCGACCCGGGGTGCTTGCAGGTGTGCTTGATGCGATCAAAGCGGAGCAGATCAACGTTCAGGAAATGGAGAACATCGTTTTCGAAGGCGCCACCGCGGCCGTGGCCCGCATCAACCTCGACAACGCGCCAACAAAAGAAAATCTTCAAAAGCTCCGGGGTAACAACACAGATATAATCGAGCTCGATCTGCTTGAGTTGAAATAGGTCCTATAAGTGAACACAACTCTCATCACCGGAGCATCATCGGGAATCGGAGCGGCATTTGCCCGCAAGCTCGCGGCGCTCGGCAGAAACGTATTGCTGGTTGCTCGCTCGGAAGATAAGCTCATCGCGTTGTGCAACGAGTTGGGTCGCCTCACGAGTATTCGCGCTCAATACCTGACACTCGATCTCGAACAACCTGACGCCGCAGCCCAGTTGTTTGAAGAAACACAAAGGCGAGATCTCGAGATCGACATGCTCATCAACAATGCAGGCTTCGGCTCGATGGGCGACTTCGCGAAGCTCGATCTCAATCGAGAGCTCGAAATGCTACAGCTCAATATCAGAGCGCTGGTCGACCTCACGCATCGCTTTCTGTTGCCGATGCGCGAACGAAAGCGCGGCACGATCATTAATGTTGCTTCGACTGCCGGCTTCCAGGCTGTTCCGTACATGGCCACGTATGCGGCGACGAAGGCGTTCGTACTTTCGTTTTCCGAAGCACTCTGGGATGAGAACCGCATGCACGGCGTCCACGTGATGGCGTTATGTCCCGGCGTGACGGAAACAAACTTCTTTGAGGCGGCAAAGATCGATCGTCCGCCAATGCGCACGATTCAAACGGCGGAAGAAGTGGTCGACGCCGCACTGCGCGGGTTGTCGCGTCAAAAGAGCGTGGTCATTTCGGGTTGGACCAACTGGCTCACCGTTGAAGCGGAACGGTTCGTACCACGCAACACGGTAACGAAAGTTGCAGGCAAAGCATTGCGTTCACAGTTCGAGTAAGTAACGCGGATGAACACGGATTGGGTAACGGATTATCAAAATCTAGAGAGTACAAAGATGAGTGAGAGAATATTCAACTTTAGCGCCGGGCCGGCCGTTTTGCCGGTGCCTGTTTTGGAAGAAGCTCAACGTGACATGGTCAGCTTGCCCGGCGTCGGGATGTCGGTGATGGAAATCAGTCACCGATCGAAAACGTTTGACGAGATCATCTCGCGAACTGAAAAGAGCCTGCGCGGGCTGCTGAAGATCCCTGAGAACTATCACGTCCTTTTTCTGCAAGGCGGCGCGAGTTTGCAGTTCTCGATGGTGCCGATGAATTTCCTGCCGGCTGACGGCAACGCCGATTACATCCTGACGGGAAGCTGGGGCAAGAAGGCACTTAAGGAAGCGAAGAAAGTCGGTGGCGTTAACGTTGCCGCTACGATGGCCGACGGTGGCTTTACCCGCTGCCCGTCGCGTGAAGAGATAAGTTTGAGTCCACACGCCGCTTACGTTCACATCACGAGTAATGAAACGATCGAGGGCGTGCAGTGGAAACGTGAGCCCGTCGTCGGCAATGCTCCACTCGTCTGCGATGCGTCGTCTGACATCCTCTCGCGCGAAGTCGACGTTAATAAATACGCCATCATCTACGCCGGCGCGCAGAAGAACATGGGCCCGAGCGGTGTGACGCTTGTGATCCTGCGTGACGACTTGCTGCAACGCATCCCTGAAAACATGCCGACGATGCTCGACTATCGCATTCACGTCGAAAACAAATCGCTCTACAATACGCCAAACACGTGGGGCATTTACATCATGGGGCTCGTCTGCAAGTGGCTCGAGGATCAGGGGGGCCTTGCCGGCATGGAAGAGTTGAACGACGCGAAGGCCCAGTTGCTTTACGACACGATCGACGCGACTGATTTTTACCGTGGTCATGCAGACATGGATTGTCGCTCGCCCATGAACGTTACGTTTCGGTTACCGGCCGAAGAGCTCGATAAGAAATTCGTCAGCGAAGCCACGGCGCAGGGGCTTGACGGCTTGAAGGGCCACCGATCGGTTGGCGGGATTAGAGCGTCCATTTACAACGCCTTTCCACGTTCGGGAGTCGAGGCGCTTGTGTCGTTCATGAAAGACTTCGAACGCCGCAATGGCTAATCCACAGATTACACAGATTGAATGTTCTTAATTTCAAAATATCATCCGATCATGCGAGTCTGCGTCTCGATGCATATCTCGCCTCACAGATCGACGGGTGGAGTCGCGCGCGGCTGCAGCGTTTGATCGAGAATGAAGACGTACTCGTCAACGGCAAATCCTCAAAGCCTTCTTACAAGCTTCGTGAACACGATGAAGTTGAAGTCGAGCTGAACGCGCCCGCTGTGGACGCTTTCGTACCGGAAAATATTCCGATCGAGATCGTTTACGAAGACGAGACTCTTGTGGTGGTAAACAAACCGGCTGGACTTGTGGTCCATCCTGCGGCGGGAACACCTTCAGGCACGCTCGCCAACGCGCTCGCATATCACTTTCAAAATCTTCCGGGAGGCGGAAGCGGTGTGCGGCCCGGTCTCGTTCATCGTCTCGATCGCGATACTTCAGGGTTAATGGTTGTCGCCAAGACTGAGAGCGCGCTTGAGAACCTTTCGGATCAATTTCGCGATCGCACGGTCTACAAATCGTACGTCGCGTTGGTTCATGGGCGCCTCGCGTCAAATTCAGGAAAGATCGATCAGCCATTGGCACGCGATCCGACGAACCGCACGCGCATGGCCGTCGTGCGTAACGGCCGCAATGCTTTGACGCTCTATCGCGCGCGGCGCGGTTTTGATCGCTTCACGCTTCTGGATGTTGAGCTTAAAACGGGAAGAACCCATCAGATCAGAGTGCATCTCGCGTGGTTGAAACATCCCGTTGTTGGTGATGAGACCTATGGCGGCGGTCGCGATAACACGATTCAGGATGCACGGCTCCGCGCGCGCGTTCGCAGCCTCGATCGCCAGTTTCTACACGCCGAGAAGCTCGGCTTTACGCATCCGAAGACGGGGGAGTGGGTGAAGTTTGAATGTGCGTTACCTGCCGAACTTGCCGATTTACTAGCGACCCTTAGTTAGCCGCGGATAAACGCAGATCTGCGCTGATCTGCGTTTATCCGCGGCTAATACTTCACGGCATGGGCTCAAAGCGCTTGATGAGCTGCTTGAACCTCTCATCACCGCGCAACCCATCGTACATCGGCTCAATCCTGATCAGCACCAACCCTGGATGTCGCGCTTCGAAGGCGTGATTCAAATACTCCATCACCTTGTCGTTGTCCTTCAATCCGGCATAGACATTCGCGAAGTACAACCCCGTAACATACCGGCGCTTTGACAACGCCTCGAGCTGATTCAGGATCGCTCGCGCCTCAGCTTTTTTACCGGCCATTCCATACGCAAATCCGAGCGACGCCGCTGCCTCAGTCTCAGCTTCGATCACCTGGTCGGGTATCGGACCACTAGCCGGCGCCTTGATCAATTTGCGGAGCTCAAGGATCGCGTCGTCGTACATTCCCTTCTGCACATAAGCCAACGCCAGATAGTGACGCGCCACCCAAAAGTCAGGATCGCTCTGAAGTGTCAATTTGTACTTCGCAATCGCATCGTCGTAGTTGTGTTCGTAGTAGGAATACAACCCCGTGTTTGAGCTGATAATCGGCGACAGCGGATCGAGGTTGTGAGCTTCCTCGATTTCCGCTTTTGCCAAACTGAATTTTCCCATCTGCATCAGGTACGAGGCATACCACTGATGCGCAGTCGGGTATTTCGGATTCAATTTCAACGCTTGTTGGAAGTCGCTTTGCGCTCCAAACCAATCCCAGTCGTATGCGAGCCGGACAAACGCCCGTGAAGTGTAAGCTTCAGCCAGAGTCGGATCGGCGTCGACGGCTTTCTGTGCTGCGGCTTTCGCCTTTGGCATTTCATCGACCGGTTTCGCCACGCCAATATCGGAAAGAAGTGCGTATGAATCAGCGAGTCCGGAGAAAGCGAGCGCGAACGTCGGATCCTTCTCCTCGGCGCGTTTGAAGTAATCGATTCCGTTACGAAATCCCTCTTCGTTACGCTTGTTCCAGAAGTATCTGCCTTTCAGATAAAGCTGATACGCCTCGGCGTCTTTCGTATAGCGCTTTGCCAGCTTCTCCTCATCCTCGCCTGACAGTCGCAGCCGCAAACTCTCCGAGATCTTCTTTGAAACTTCGTCCTGAACCGAGAAGATGTCAGCAAGACTACTGTTGTATTCCGCGCCCCAAAGCTGCGAGCCGTCGTCGACCTTGATTAGTTCGGTTTTGATCACGAGGCGGTCGTCGAGCTTGATGAGTCGTCCGGACAGAACTGCTCCAACGTTCAGATTTCGACCGGCTTCAACCGGATCCAAATTCGCGCCTTTGAAACGAAAGGACGCATTGCGCGACATCACTTTCAGATTTGGAAGTTGTGAAAGACTGTTGATGATACTTTCGGTCAACCCGTCAGACAGGTACTCCGCGTTTGGATCTTTACTATCGTTGACAAACGGCAGTATTGCTACAGAGTTGATCGGTCGCGCTGGACCAGCGATCAGGAAAACAATAAAACCCAACGCAGCCACGACTCCAACCACGGTCGCGAAAATCCGTCTCTGTTTTGGAAGATTTGACCATGAAAGCGCAGTGCTTACTACGGCCGGTGGTTCCGCGACAGTCTCGACCTGCGATCGAGTTGCTGTCGCTGTTGACGACACTGAGTCGGCTTGTGTGACAGACACCGTGTTTCTAATTAATTCGTGGCTGTTGGTAGTGTGGAGCTCGTCTCTGAGTTGTTCCAGATCGAGCTTTAGATCGGTGATCGTCTGGTAACGTTTGAATCGATCTTTCGCGAGCGCCTTGGCGACAATTCGTTCGAGCTGGCGCGGCACATTCGGCACATGATGCACGAGTGGCAGCGGTTCGTGATCGATGATGGAAACGCGCGTGTGGCTGTCAGTCTTTCCCTTAAACGGTGGCTCCCCGGCGACCATTTCATAGAGCACCACGCCCAAACTAAAAACATCGGTGCGTTCGTCGATATTTTCACCGAGCGCTTGTTCGGGCGACATGTAGCCCGTGGTTCCCATGATGGCGCCCGGATTTGTCACGGTGATTGGAATTGTGACGGCGTCGGGATCTGCGCCTGAGCTCTCGCGATCGGTCAGTTTTGCAAGCCCAAAGTCCAGCACTTTCACGAAGCGATCGCGGACGAATTTGTCCTGCCGCAACATAATGTTTTCAGGTTTTATATCGCGGTGAACAATGCCTTCGGCATGCGCGGCCTCGAGTGCCATTGCGACCTGGATACCGATGCCGAGTGATTCATCCAGCTTCAATGGACCTCGCCAGAGGCAGTGGCGTAACGTTTCACCGTCAATGTATTCGGTGGCGATGTAATAACTGTCGTGCGACTCGCCGATCTCGAAAACGGTGAGAATGTTCGGATGATTGAGCGCGAGAACCGCGCGTGCTTCCTGTTTGAAACGACGCAAACGGCTTTCCGAAGTCGTTAACTCCTGTGGTAACACCTTGAGAGCGACCTTGCGGCCGTGTTGTTTCGTGTCTTCAGCCAGGAAGACTTCACCCATGCCACCCTTGCCCAGTCTGCGTAAGATGCGATAATGGGCGATGTACTCAGGTAGTGAATTAGTGCCGGCGGTGTCTGAGTTGTTCGGGCGGTCGGGCATGAAGGCGATTACTTGCGCGACTAAGTTGGGCCGTGAACAGTTCTATCGCATTGTAGCACTGACTTTATATGACCTATATGACCCATTCGTCTATAGTTAAACCCGGAAAGGGCAACAAGTTCGGGATCGAAAGCATCGAAGCGCCGGTCCCAGTAGACTGCGTTCAGCTCCCGAACCATAATCCACGTAGCATGTCAGCACGTATAACATCATTTTTATTCAAATATTTGTCGGTAGCTGTCATTAGCGTCGCGACCGCGTTATCGGTCTCTGCGCAGAAGCCTAAGGCGTCTCCGTCACCGACACCGACGACGGAAAACCCGCAGGGTATTGAAAAAATCGCGATTCGCCGCGTCCGTCTGCCGATCACGGTTACGGACAAAAAGGGAAACTTCGTACCCGGGCTTGCAAAAGGCGATTTCACGATCCTTGAAGACAGGATTCCGCAGACAATCGAAACGTTCTCCGACGATCTTTCGCAAACCACGCCGCTCTACGTCGCAGTCTTGATGGATACATCACCATCAACCGCCGGCAAGCTGAAGTTTCAGCAGGAGTCGGCAATGAACTTTATTCAAACTGTGGTGAAGCCTCGTAAGGATCGAGTGTTGTTCGGAACTTTCGACGATGAGATCAATTTACTGCAGGACTTTACTGACAAACTCGATCTGCTCGATAAGGCGGTTTACGGCGTTAAGAAGATGGGGAAACAGACCGCGCTCTTCGATGCGGTGTGGCAGTTTTGCGATGAGAAGATGCGTTCAGTTCCCGGGCGTCGCGTGTTGCTGGTAGTCACTGACGGTGAAGATACTTACAGCCGTGCAAACATTCGCGATGCAATTGATATCGCTCAACGCACGGAGACAACCATCTTTGCCATCTCAACCAAAGCAGGTTTTCTGGGGACAGTGCCGGGTGTCGAGGCCGGTCAGGTCGCGGATAAAAAGGACAAGGATCTCCAGACCCTTGCTGAAGAAACTGGCGGCACCGCTTTCTTTACGGGCGATATGCTCTCCCTCGAGCGCTCGTTCACGAAAATTTCAAAAGAGCTGCGAGCCCAGTACCTTGTCACTTATAACCCGACAAACAAGAGTTACGACGGTTCGTTCAGGAAGATCGATGTGAAGCTGTCAGATGGACATAACGAGCTGAAAGTAAGAACAAAACGAGGTTACAAAGCGATCGCGGACAGCGTGGCGCAATAAGGAGTTTTGGAAGTACGATGCAATATCGCGAAGTTAGTCGTCCGGTAGTGTTGTTGGTTTTGGTTTTTCTGCTCTTGTGCGGAGGAATCGCGACTCGCACTCAGTCAGCAAAGAACCAGAACAACGCACAGAGTGCTAGCGCTTATGCATCGCCCTCGCCGACTCCGCGAAACCGCGAGGAAGTGCCACAGGACTCTGACGAAGTAATCAAAGTCGAGACCAACCTCACCAATATCTTCTTTACGGCGGCGGACAAAAACAAACGCTTCATCAGCGATCTCAAAGCCGAGGACATTCGCATTTTTGAAGATGGCCAGCCGCAGGACATTTTCACATTTCAACAGAACATCGATCTTCCGCTCTCGATTGCGATTTTGATCGACACGAGCATCTCTGAACAATACACACTACCTGACGAAAAAGAGGCGGCTCGCGCGTTTCTCGAAAGCGTTCTACGACCGCAGAAGGACGAAGCGGCTGTTGTTTCGTTTACCGGCGAAACAACTCTTGAACAGGGTTTCACTGGCAGCATCGATCGACTGCGACGAGCAATCGATCACGTCGAGTTTATTCCGCCTTCGGGTTACGTCGGCGGGAGAGTCGTCGTTAACGGAACGCCTCCCATCTCCGACACCAACCAGATATTGGCAGGTTCGACGGCAATCTGGGACGCGGTCTGGGCTACCTCCGAAGAATTGATGGTTCAGTCGGCTGAACACTCACGCCGGGCCATCATTTTGCTGACGGACGGCGACGACACCAGTAGTCGCATGAAGATGCACGATGCGATCGAACGGGCGCAAAAGTCCGACGCACTCATCTATGCCATCGGTATCGGCGACCGATACCAGTTCAATGTCAACGAAGGGGACCTCCGGAAAATCGCGGAGAAAACAGGCGGGCGTGCTTATTTCCCCAGACATGAAAGAGACCTGCGCGATGCCTTCACTCAGATTCAGCGCGATCTCCGCGAACAGTATCTGGTGGCATACTCGCCGACGAATAAGGCTCGGGATGGGTCATACCGGAAGATCGAGATCCAGGTTATAAACCCGGCTTTCAAGCAACAAGACCTCAAACTGAACTACCGCTCCGGCTATTTCGCCAAGACAGGCGGCCCTCAGCCACCCCCGACAACCCGAAAACGAGTTCAGGATCAGTAGTTTAGATCACGGATTATACGGATTAGGGACCGATCTGCGCTGATCGGTCTGTTGACCCGTACAATCCGCGTAACCCGTGGCCAACTTTCATTAAACCTGTTATACTGCAGCGGCCAGCGCGTTCGCCTTCTGGCTCTGTAAGAAACTCCCGCACCAAATCTCCGTTGTACCTCCCGAGGTTTTCTTACTCAATACGCCGGACCGACAGACTGAATGAGAACAAGCACCTCAGAGCGGGGCCGAGTCCTGATTGTCGATGACGATCGGAAGATCCTCGATCTGCTTGTCGACCTTCTTGAATTGGAAGGCTACCTCGTCTCGACCGCTTCTGATGGCGCCCAAGCCATCGAACTCGCGCTTTCCTTCAACCCTGATCTCATAGTCAGCGATGTGGTGATGCCGGTCGTGGGCGGTCTCGAGCTCTGCCGTCGACTGAAAGAAAACGCGCGTACGGCCTACATCCCCGTGATGCTCATCAGCGGTCTCATCCCTTCAGACGATGGCGGCATTGAGGGTTTGTACGCCGGCGCTGACGACTACATCGATCTTCCGTTCCGAAATGAAGAGCTGCTGGTGAAGGTCGCTCGTTTGGTCGAACGGCATCGCATCGAAGGTGCATTAAAAGAGAGTGAAGAGCGTTATCGCAGCCTCGTCGAGCTGTCGCCGGACGCCATCGTTGTTCATCATGAAGGAAAGTTCACTTACGTTAATCCAGCCGCAGTGAAACTTTGGGGTGCCTCCTCTCCCGAAGATCTGATTGGCAGATCGATTCTCGACGTCGTTCATCCCGACTACTGTGACCACGTCAAGGAAGGCGTCGACTACATTCAAACATTTCAGGTGCCGACCACGCTTGCAGAACAGAAGTATCTCAGGCTCGACGGGTCGGTGATTGATGTCGAAGTTGCCGGACTGCCTTTCACTTCCGAAGGGAAGTCGGCGGTGCTGTCAGTCATTAGAGACATCACTGAAAAGAAACAGGCGCGCGAGGCGCTGCGAAAAGCAGAGAAACGACTGCGAACCGTAGTCGGCAGTGCTCCACTCATTCTTTTTGCAACTGACAAAAACGGTGTCTTCACGCTCTGCGAAGGCGAAGGACTGAAGAGTCTCTCACTCGAGCCTGGCGAACTCGTGGGCCAGTCAGTGTTTGACGTTTACGCCGATGCTCCGAAAGTTGGGGAGAATATCAGGCGCGCGTTGAGTGGAGAATCGTTTACGTCGTCCGTAGATATCAGCGGACTTGTTTACGACGTTCGTTATTCGCCACTCACCGACGAGCGCGATAATGTTTTGGGTGTTATCGGCGTAGCAACGGACATCACGGATCAGCGGCGTGCAGAGGCATCCATCAGGGAAAGTGAAGAGCGTTATCGAGAGCTCTTCGAAAACGCAAACGACATCATCTACACGCACGATCTTCAAGGCAATTTCACTTCGCTCAATCGGAGCGGTGAACGAATCACCGGATATTCACGTGAGGAAGCGGCATTGATGAATGTCGCTGACGTCATTGCGCCTGAGTATTTGAACCTCGCGCGCGAGATGATCGCGCACAAGGCGAGTGAAAAAGTATCGACGGTTTATGAAATCGATATTATTTCCAAACATGGCCGTCGCGTTCGTCTCGAAGTCAGTACACGACTGATCTTCAGTGACGGCAAACCGATTGGCGTGCAGGGAATCGGACGCGATCTCACTGAGCGCAAGCATTCCGAAGAAGCGTTGCGCGAAAGTCAGGCGTATCTTGCTCAACAGGCACAGCGCGAGGCGATGACGCATCGCATTTCTCAGGCGATTCGCTGCTCGCTCGATAGTCGTGAGATCTACCAGACCGCAGTAAGAGAGCTGGGCTCTTACCTGGTCGTCGATCGTTGTTCTTTATTCATGCGAGACGACCGCGCGAAGAGCGCCACGAACGTCGCCGAGTATCACGCCACCGGAGTTGAACCGGCCGCCTCCGATTTCGCCCTCTCCCACCTGCAATCACTGATTGCAGCGCTTGATACGACGGGTGTTTTGCCTTTCACAGATGCTGCGAAAGACGAGCGCATCACCGACCTCTACCAGAACATTCTTTCGAAAGCGAACGTGAAGTCGATCATGTACGTGGCCATCCGCGTTGGCGATGATGTTCCGGCGGCATTTGCGCTTTCTACGACGAAGCATGTCAGGCAATGGAATGAGGCTGACATCGCTCTCGCTAAAGCAGTTGCGGATCAAACCGGAATCGCAATCCGGCAAGCCGAGCTTTATCAAAAAGCCGAGGCGACTTCGACACGTGAAGCCCTCGTAAATCGTTTGACGATGGCTATTCGCGCTTCGTTGAGTTTGGATGAAGTTCTTAGTACTGCCACTGTCGAGCTCGGTCGCGCTCTTACCACTTCGCGAGTTCACCTGTTCCTGTTAGACAGTGAAGGTGTAAGCCCGCCACACGAACACGAATATCTCGCGCCCGGCGTCCGGAGTATCAAACACATCGACGTCGAGTACAACGATCCGATTGCACGGCGACTGTCCAACTCTCTCGAGCCGCTGATCGTCGACGACGCCATTAACTACAGCGATTCGTCGAACGCGTTAAGTGAATACGTTCGCACACAGGCCCAACGGCTCGATATCCGTTCCGCCATCAACTATCCGTTGATCGTGAAAGGACAGTTTCGCGGCGTTCTGTGTATTCACCAAACCGATCGAAAGCGGCTCTGGGCTGAAGATGAGATCACACTTGTCGAAGCACTGGCAGAACGATTGGCCATCGGCATCGCCCAGGCCGAGTTGTTCGAAATGGTGGCGCGTGGCAAGACCGAGTGGGAAACGACCTTCGATGCGATGTCAGACGGCATCTTCATCTTCGATCGTGCCGGTGAGTTGAAACGCGTCAATCGGGCCGGTGCCGCGATGGAAGCCGTTCATCCACGGTTGCTACTCGGGCGCCAGTGTTGCGACATTCTGCGGACCAGCGAAGAAGACGAAGCGTGCGTGGTCGAAAAAGCACTCGAAACCGGACGCAGCGTGACGATCGAGATCACTCCGAATCGTCTCAATCGTCCGTTATTGGTTTCGGTTGAACCGATCTTTGAGGAAAACAACCAGGCAGTGGCGGTGGTGTGTACCGCGCGTGATCTCTCTGATTTGCGTAAGGTCCAGGCAGTCGCGCGTGAACATCAATCGTTGCTGACGAATATCCTAGAAAGCGCGCGCGAGTCGATCTATGCGGTCGATACGGATGGAAACTTCAAGTGGTGCAACACCGCAACGCTAAAAGGGTTGGGTTATCAACGCAGCAACTTTATTGGTCGTCCATTACTGAGCATGGTCTACGAAGCTGATCGTGAGCTCGTGCGCGAGAAACTTGATGCCGCATTGCAGGGTGTGCCGCAGACGTACGAGATGCGTTACTTCGCCCATGACGGACAACTGCGTTATGCGCGCGTCGACAACTCGCCGCTTGTAGTTGAGGGACGAACCACCGGTGTGCTGGGCATTGCGCGCGACATCACCGAGCAGAAGGAAGAACGCGAACGTGCGGCGCGCGCCGATAAATTGCGCGCCCTGGGCCAGCTCGCATCCGGTGTCGCTCACGATTTCAACAATTCACTCGCCGCAATTCTTGGTCGCGCTCAACTGCTGCGACGGCAGATCGATGAACCGGCATTGGTACGTAACCTCGACATTATTCAAACCGCGGCTGAAGATGCCGCGGCTACAGTACGTCGTATTCAGACATTCGCGCGCAAATCGGCTGTGAAGGAGTTTGAGCTTGTCGATGTCGCCGGACTACTCAACGACGCAATCGAGATAACGCGAACTCGCTGGCAAAACGAAGCGCGTATTCGCGGGCTTGAGTATGACGTACGACTCAACACCGAGCAGGGACAGTTCACCTATGGAAGTGCTTCTGAATTGCGCGAAGTCTTCGTCAACATGATCGTGAATGCTGTCGACGCGATGCCGCGTGGCGGAAAATTGTTAATAACCTGCCGGCGAAATGATGAAAGACTACAACTGCATTTTAGTGACAACGGAATGGGAATGCCCGACGACGTGCAGCAGAAGATATTTGAGCCGTTCTTCTCGACGAAAGGCGCGCATGGAACGGGCCTCGGTTTGTCCGTAAGCTACAGCATTATCGAACGACATTCGGGATCCATCAGCGTCGTCTCCAAACCTGGCGCCGGCACCAACTTCACGATCGACTTACCCTCCGTTGCCGCCGAAACATCGTCGGAAGATCCTTCAACTGAACTGAGCGATGCACTCACGCTGAAGATTCTCGTCGTGGATGATGAAGAACCAGTTAGAGAGACGCTTGCGGAGATGCTGGTCGCCGTTAATCACCAGGTCGAACTGGCCGGAAGCGGTCAGGAAGCAGTGGAAAAATTGCAGCGAGGTGGATTTGACTTTGTGTTCACCGATCTGGCGATGCCCGAAATGGACGGCTGGGAGACCGCGCGACTGATTCGAAAATATTGGCCTGGTCTGAAGATCGTTCTGGTTACGGGTTATGGCCCAACGACCACTCCGCCCCCGGGAGAAGAAGATCTCGTCGATGCCATCATCGGGAAGCCTTTCGACTTCACGCAAGTGGGATCGACCCTCACCAGTCTAAGCAGAGAACTCTGCCACAGATAATTTGCGTTCACCCGCGGCAGAAGTTCCTAATTGAAGTTCATAATTCCGGCGCTGGCAGTAAATCCTACTCCAAATCCAACCACCATCGTCGGGCCTGACCATTCGTCTTTCTCAGCCAACATAAAGCCGGTCGATGCGCTCGAGAGATTGCCATAACGCTCCAGCACCTGGTAGGAACCGTGAACTTTCGCTGACTCCGGGTTCAGGTCCAGTTGAGAACAAACGCCGTCGAGAATCTTCTTGCTACCAGTGTGAATCAGGCAATCGTCTACCTCGGCCAGATCCGATACCGGTGAATCGGGATGTCGCAGAACATTCTTTACGGTGGTCACAGCATAGTGCGCACCGCGATTGGGAACGCTAGGCTGCATGAAGTATTGCGGCCTTCCTTTCAGGAAGGGGTGTGAGCTGTTACTGACCATCGTGAGCAGGTTCATGTCGTTAGGCTGGTCGTTGGTCAGGTGGGAGATTGGTCCGAACGCGGGCTTTCCTTCTTCATTGCCTACCAGCAGGGCCACCGCGCCGTCCCCGAAGAGCATAGATTGGATTACGAAGGTGGTATCCAACCTTTGTTGTTCAAATTGATCGGGATCAAGCCTCCGCTCCTTCCTCAGTCTGATGATTTCGCGGTAACCGGAATACTCATCGCGGAGCAACGGAGCAACGTATGGTGTGTGAGCTTCGGACATCACCACGATTGCGAGTTTGCCGGGATTCGCAGCCAGGTACCACTGAGCAACTTCGATTGACTTGAGTAACACAGAACAACCTTGAGCTTGCATACTGACAGTTCGCAGGGACCTGGAGAGCAGTCCATGCGTTTTCCCCATGATCTCGGAAGCCAGGCACGGCAGCATCTGGTCAGGAGTGTTAGTTGCCGCGACGAGTAAGCCTATCCGATTTGGATCACCTCCCCATTCGTGGATGCAGCGTTTGGTGGCCGCCACGCCGAGTTCCGTTGTCGAACTGGTGGCTAGCTGCGGTTTGCCGCAAAGAAAGTCCGGATAATTTTCGAGGGTTGAATATCGTTGGTCGACCCCGAGAGCGCTGATGGTGTTGATCAGCTCCGGGGAGAGCTTGTGCATCAGGCTTCCGACCAGTTCCGTGGTCTTGAAGGCGTTCTGAGGCACTGAAGTAGCTGCGGATAACAGGTTAATCATTGTCGTTTTCTGCTCCAAAGAGAGGGGGATTTGCCGCGCCGGACCTATCTCCCACTACTCCCACTTAGATCCGACGCTGAATTGTTCTACAACCGCCGTGCCGCAGCTTTACGAGAGAGCCGTTTTGTCTGGAAGTTCTTTATTTAGTGGGTTTAGAGTGGAAGAGAGTACCTTCAGAAGTGACTGAGGCGGATTGCCCCTTTGGATACTCGCTAAACACGTCCAAAGAACGGACAAAATACCTCAGTAATTTCACTGAGTTCCCCAAAGTCCTGTGGTACAGAGATATACACTTGCCACTTGATTATCCAATGCCCGCAAATGCCCGATGCCCGGACATAAGTCCTAATGAAGTTGGAAGCGGCCTACCGTGTCTTCGCCGATGCTGCCGAGGTAGAGGGTGCCGTTGTGTTCGACAACGTTGGCGATTTGGGTGTAGCAGTCGGGAGGGCCGTTTTGATGGTTTTCGACGACCTTGCCTTGTGAGTCCAAACCCAGGACGAAGGAGTAGCGCTTCGGAGCCGGTTGCAGGGACTTTGGAAGACGAGCAATGACTTTGCGGAGGAAGGGGTGTGGTAATAGTCGATCAAAGAGTGCCTGGCGTTGACTGACCAATGCCAGCCAGAATTTATCTTTTCCGTTTGAAGAGATACCGTCCGGGAAGCCGGGTAGATTGTCAATAAAGACGTCGTCGTGGCCTGCCTGCGGGCCCTTGAGCCAGAAGCGCCGAACCTCATACTTTCCGGTTTCGACCACCAACACAAACGACTGATCCGGACTCACAGCTACGCCGTTGGCGAAGTAAAGATCGCGCAGCAGTGTCCGTGCCTTTCCCGTTTGGGGATCGAGTGCGAGCAGACGACCGTTCCCCTGGTGCTCGAGTAACTCATTCGTAAACTGCGACATCGGAAACTTCCGCGAGGCTTCCGTAAAGTAGATCGTTCCGTCAGTGCCGACATCCAGATCGTTGAGACAGCCAAACTTCTCTCCGTCGGCCTCCACAGCCAGCACTTTTACTTCGCCCGACTTATTCACTGACAACAAACCCTTGATCGCATCGGCAACGATCAGATTTCCCGAAGGGTCGAAGATCAAACCGAGTGGACGACCATGAGTGTCGGCAAAAACGCGCGGCTGAGTGCCGTCGGGTTGCAGGACGACGATCCGGCCGTCCTCAAAACCCCCATAGATCTTTCCATCGCCGTCGAGCGCGACGTCTTCGGGTTTATGCCCGTCGCCGAGGGAAAGTTTCTGCACGGGGGAAAGACGTGTGTTTTGTTCGTATTGACCGGTCAGAGTGGGAGCTACGGGAGGCGTCCAGGCTGCGGGTGTAATTGGCACGGGCGCCAGAAGTAAATACGCAAGTCCAACAAGGATGACGAGGACGATGAAGAGTCCGAAGCGTTTTCTGAGAGACATTAAGAAGTTTTTGATTACCGTTCGCCGCGCGACTTCTCTACCGCGGATTGCAGCGTCACTACCAGTTTGCGTATCCCCGGCTGGTCCATCGGCTCGATGAGTCGTAGCGCTTCGTCGAGTATCCTTCGCTGATGTTCGGGAAAATTCGGCAAGCCGCTCACACTTCCGAGCTCGCCGTCGTAGAGCGCCACACGCGGCGGACGCACCCATTCAACCACATCTTTCACAACTGCAAGCGTCATTGTCGGAATGCCGGCAAGCTCGAGTGCACGCGCTACCAAACCAATCGATTGATGACACAATCTGGAGGAAGGCACCAACAACGCCGCCTGCACTTCATAACGTCGCACGCGTTCCAAAAGGTTCGGTGCCAGTTCATCAGCAATCTTTGCCGCATCGGGAATGAATCCGCAAAAACTCCAGAAGACCGGATTCAACTGACCGATGATGCCGTTCTGTTCAAACTCAAGCAGTCGCTCCACAGGCAATCCGGAGTTGACGTCCTTCTGAACCGCTGTTGGATCGTAACCACGCGCTGCGAACTTCAGGTCTGACGCTTCAACTTCGATGGGAATTTCTCTGAAACTCAGATCACCGTTTGCAGAGCTCGTATCGAACGGATTAGTACCATCGATGTACGCACCGGCAGACGAAATCAGCGCGAGATTCAACATCGGCAACGCCCGGCGTGCAGGTGTGAACGGCGCGCGCCGATTCTTTACGAACGGATAATCGGCACCGAGTTCATCACCCGCGCCAGGTCTCCAATCAGCAAAGCGTCGCCGCCAACCATCGATGTCCTCAATAATATCCACCGGCTTCTTCCATTCTGAGAATTCAACTGCGCAGGCTTCGGGCCATCAGCACCAACGCCACCAGAGACGCAATCATAGCAAGGCCGAGCGCATTCACCGAATAACCGTGCAGGTTGTTGAAAGCGATGCGCCGGAAATCGTCAGCCGCGATCTGATCGATAGGCAACACCATCGCGGCGCGCAGGGCACGCATGCGGGCGGCAATCACCCAGTGGCCTACACCGGTAGCGAGCGCAATGACAGCGAGACAAAAACACTCGACGATAAAACTCACGCGACCTGTTGAACTGCGTCGCAGGAACACCGTAAGGAGCAGAAGCAGCGCAATTAAAAACCCGGCGATATTGATCACGGACAGCGAACGCGTCACGATGCTGCCGGCGATCTCGTTTGCGTTTGATAGGCCAAATGATCTCAACACACCAAAAGCGGCGGGCGCAACCACAGCGCCAAAGAAGAGCGCGGCGCCGAACCAGCATGCAAGTAAGATGAGTCGCGAGAAGCTCAGCATTGTATTAGACAGGATTAACAAGATTGCTCAGGATTAACAGGATTATCTTGTTCATCCTGAGAAATCCTGTACATCCTGTCAATCAAACTCGTCGACAGTCTCCAACAAACGAATCTTCGGCGGCGTGATCTGGGGCCGCGGCAACTCTCTCGGATCGCTGGCGCTCAACAACCACGAGAGTGCCGAATCAAGTTGAGACTGATAGTCCTCGAGATCAAGTGACATGAAAACCCGTGTTCCCAAACGCGCAAACTTATCTTTTGCTCTCAGGTACATCTGCCGCGCTGCGCCGGGTCGTCCGATGTCGAGATGATGAAACGCAACCGCGGATTGGATCATCGCCTGAAGAAAGAGTTTCTCCTTTGGTCCAACTTCACCCATCCAGCGCTCTTCCCACGCATCGTGGGCGGCATGAAACTCTCCGGCATTGTAAAGATCGATGCCGGCAATGTACTCGATCGGATATGCCGCAATATGAGCATCGAGATAAGGCGTTTCAACCTCGTTCATTTAGCGGCCCTTGCATTCAATCGACTTGCGATTACTTTTGCAGCCGTGGCTCCGGCTCCGGTCGCGCTACTGATCGTGGGCGCCAGAGGATTCGAGACGTCGCCAACAGCGAAGACCATTGGCACATTCGTTTCCTGCAATCCGTTCACCACCAAAAAACCTTCTTCATCTGTCTCGAGCTGGTTCTTAAAAAGTTCCGAATTCGGTTCGACGCCGATGCGAATCAGCACCCCCCGAACGGCCACTTGAAACGGCTTCAGACCCTGCCGGCGTTGAATCTCAACGCCAACAATGTCGGCTTCGCCGATGATACGCGTCAGTACTGACTCAGTAAAAACAGTGATGCAGTGAACTGCCTGCAGCTTCTCGATGAATTCACGCCGCGCGCGCAATTTCCTGCCGCGATGGACCAGAGTAACGGTCGGACAAACTTCCGCCAGCAGCAGAGCATTTTCAACGGCCGCATCTCCGCCACCGACTACACAAACGTCCTTGCCGGCGAAGAGCTGTCGGTCGCGGGCAGCGGATTCTATCATCCCCTTGCCGGCAAACTCTTTCTCACCCGGCACGCCAAGCTGCCTCGGTCTGACTCCGGTTGCGATTACTATCGCGATCGACTGGAGCTCTTCGCCGCTCGCCAACGAAACGCGCCTGGCTTTCAAGTCGACTGAAGTGATCGACGTCTGTGTCCAAAGGTCAAACTCGGCGGAATCGACATCTGCGGCAAAATGCTCGAGCAGTTCTTTGCCGTTGCGAGCTTTCAATCCAAGGTAATTCTCAATCGGGTTGTAAACACGATGCAGTTGTCCGCCGATCTCCTCGGCCTGTTCGAGCACAAGCGCGTCGAGACCCAACTCATCGCACCAGAAAGCGGTTGACAATCCGGCTGGTCCAGCACCGATGATGATTACGTCTTGCATTCCTATTTCGGCACTGACGCCGCTGCGAACATCGATGAACTCTGCAACACTTCCACAACCGCGTGCGGCTCTAATCGCGACGCTGCCAACGTCCGCGCATTGTCGAGAAACTTCACTGCCGAAGTCATTTCGCGATTATCCGTCTGCCAGCTACCATCGCGATTGCTCTCCTTGTCGTTGAGCAACGGCAGCACACCGCTCAGATCGCGGCGCTCGATTCGCGGTCGCACAACCGTTTCCGCCCAGGAGTAGTAAGGATAATCGAGGCGATAAAACCAACCACCGCTCGTTGGAATGCCGATCAAAAAGAGCTCGCCTTTGGCAAACTTTGAGATCGCAGTGAACGGTGCTGAGTGTCTGGTTGGACTAAAGCCGGTGCCATCAAAAAGCTCAGGCGCAAGAGTTACCAGTGAAATCTTCCCATCTGAATACTCGGTGACTCTTGATTTCCCCCGCTCAAAACTCTCGATCGCTGCAGCCACATTGTTCCATCCTTCGCGCCAGAGCGATTCATAGTCGTTGATGTTTGTCAGCAGATGTTCCACGCGCGGCAACACCAACTCGTAAGCGCGCGCGTCATCATCGACTTCCTCGCCGGCGATGAGCTTTGCGAGTGGTGATCCGTCATCGTTATTTGGGCTCGCCTGGTCGGAGCCCTGAATTCCAATGCTGACGCGCACACCATCATCGCTCGAATACTCTGAAAAATCTCCGGCTTCGGCCGCCGCAATCAGTAGATCTCGATATGGCAGTGCGCGTTCGCCGTTGAGCACAGTCCAGACTGACAGAACACCGTCGGTATCAAAATGGTTGTTTGTTACCAGCTCGATTCCGTTCGTCAACTGCTCGCGGTTTGGCGACGCTGCAAGATTGAGGGCAATTTCGGTCGAGGTATCGGCCTTTAATTCGGTTGGCGTCAGATTTCCTTGCCAGTGGGAAAAATGAATACTGTTATCTACGGTTCCGTCGACCGACAATTTGGGCACATCATCGAGGGCTTCTGTGTAGAATTCGAATCTCATAATTGGCAAAGTGTAACGCATGTTTCGCGTGATAAGATAAGCGCCATGGAAGAAATAACCTCTACTGAACTCAAACAGCGTCTCGATCGAGGCGACGATATTCAGATCGTCGACGTGCGTGAAAATAACGAATTCGCGTACTGCCGCATACCAAACTCAATTCATATTCCGCTGGGCCAGGTACTGAACCGGATGGACGAGATCGACCCGAATCGCGAGACCGTGGTCCATTGCAAGATGGGCGGACGAAGCGCTCGTGCAATTGACGCGCTGCAGCGTTCCGGATTTAAAGGGAAACTGATAAATCTGAAGGGCGGGATTCTGGGTTGGTCGGATGAGGTGGATCCGAGCGTCCCGAAATATTGAAAGAATCGTCGGCCATCCAATGAGGTCTCGCGTCTAATATCTCAAACCTGGTCGTAGGAGGTATTGAGATGACAAGGAGAGTTTTGGTTGGTTTGTTATTGGCAGTTTGTGTGACTTTTGTCTCCGGGAGCGTTGCTAACGCACAACGGCGCATCGATCGCTCTGAACGCAGAGAATTGCGTTCTGACCGACACGAACTCAGGCAAGATACACGCGAAATCAGATGGGATCGTCGTGCTTTGAGGCGGGGCTTTCTTGATGATCGTCGCGAGTTAAGACTGGACTTACGTGAGCGCCGTCGGGATGTTCGTGACTTTCGTCATGATCGTCGTGATGCGCGACGCGATTGATCTTTTATCCACAGGTTACACAGATTCAAATAAACAATCTGTGTAATCTGTGGATACCTACTTCGTTATACCCTCCAACTCGATAAAACGACTCAGCTTCGTGATCACCATTCCCTCTTCACACTCCATGCGGCAAGAGAGCGCCGGCCTGTCGCTCAACTCGTTCTGTCCTCTCAAGTGATACCAGACCTGGCAGTTCGTACACTCACCGTTCCAGCAGAAATCCCCGTAAGAAATGGTATTAATGGAGAGGTACTGAAAGCAGCGCAGCAGGCGGTTCTTCTCGGGAACGCTCACTTCGTGGCCCATTATTTCGAGATTGATGAGCTTCTCGTAGGGATCGAGCAGATCTGACCCTGCGCTTTGTTCACTCATAGGCAGCGGCAGTATAATCGCAACTTGCTCAAATTTGTACATTATCGTGCGGTGAGGTAACCGAATTTTGGCCTTAGTAATTTACACAAAGCCCGGGTGTCCGTACTGTCAGCAGGCACGCGACCACTACAACTCCAAAGGCATTCCCTTTATCGACTACGACGCACAGAACGACAAGGCGCGACGCGACGAAATGTTCTCGTACTCGGACGGCGATCCAACCGTGCCGTGCATCGTCGAAGACGGAAAGTACCTGGGTTCCGGCTGGGGGAACCCTCCCAGAGGTTGAACGGTTCATGATTAGCCGGCCGTGCGCCGGCTGTTTAGCAAAAGAGATCTCCCCTTCACTTGACCTGTGTTTATGAGGAAGGTGCTGCATGCGAAACCAAGCCCGTTTGATACTTCTGCTGTTGCTCTTTGTGCTATGCGTTTTCCCAAACAGTAATGAAGTTTTAGCCCAGTCAAATGGAGGAGCGGGCGCGCCTCAACCACCGATGGCAGAGAAGAAAACAAAGACTACAAATATTCATGGCGTCACACTCGTCGACGACTACTTCTGGCTCCGCGAAAAAACCAATCCGGCGGTGATGTCGCATCTCAAGGCTGAAGATGCTTACACCGACACGGTGATGAAACCCACTGCACCGCTGCAGGAAAAGCTCTACAACGAGATGCTCAGTCACATTAAACAGACTGACAAGAACGTTCCTTATCGCTGGGGAAATTACTTCTATTACTCGCGCACTGAGGAAGGTAAACAGTATCCAATCTTTTGTCGCAAAAAAGGCGGTCTCGATGCGCCCGAAGAAATCGTGATCGATCAGAACGAACTTGCCAAAGGTCAGAAATTCATGAGTCTCGGAACGTTTGTTCCGAGTGACGACGGAAACCTGCTGGCTTACAGCACTGACAACACCGGCTATCGCCAGTACGTACTACAAGTCAAGGATCTGCGTACCGGAGAGATCTTTCCCGAAAAGATCGAACGTGTTAACGGCGTCGCCTGGGCCACTGACAACAAAACGTTCTTCTACGTCACGGAAGATGCCGTCACTAAACGCAGCGACAAGTTTTTCCGTCACGTGCTCGGTACAGACAAGTTTGACCTTGTCTACGACGAGAAGGACGAACTTTTTGATATCGTCGTCGGTCGTACACTCGACAAGGCGATGATCTTTGTTCATGCCTACAGCAAGACGTCGACTGAAGCTCGCTATATTCGCGCCGACGATCCGAACGGAACGCTGAAAGTGATTCTGCCGCGGCAACCAGAGCATGAGTATGACGTCGATTACCGCAACAATCTCTTCTACATTCGTACCAACAAAGGCGCGAAGAATTTCCGCATCGTGACCGCTCCGGTAGACGATCCATCCGAAAAAAACTGGAAGGATTTCGTGGCCCACAAGCCGGAAGTTAAGCTCGACGCGATCACTCTTTTTGCCGAACACGCCGTGTTGTCGGAATGGGAAAATGGTCTCGAGCAACTCGAAATCGTCGACTTCAAAACTAACAAACGACACCGCGTCAAGTTTCCGGAACCGGTTTACTCGGTAAGTTTGACGGGCAATCGCGAATACAACACCGCGGTGGTGAGATACGGCTACAACTCGCTGGTTTCACCTTTCTCGGTTTATGACTACGACATGAACACCGGAAAGTCGACGTTGCTCAAAGAGACTGAAGTGCCCGGTGGATTTAATCGCGCCAACTACAAATCGGAGCGAGTGTTTGCTACGGCCTCTGACGGAACGAAGATTCCGATGTCGATCGTCTATCGCAACGGAGTGAAGATCGATGGCAGTGCGCCGCTGTTGCTTTATGGATATGGCTCGTATGGGTATTCGATTTCTCCGACGTTCTCTTCGAATCGCCTGAGCCTGCTCGATCGCGGTGTGATCTTTGTTATCGGACACATTCGCGGTGGCAGTGAAATGGGTGAAGAATGGCGTCAGGCCGGCAGGATGATGAATAAGATGAACACCTTCACTGACTTCATCGCCTGCGGGGAAGCCCTGGTCAAGATGAAATACACGTCGAAGGACCGTTTGGTGATCGAAGGCGGCAGCGCCGGCGGGTTGTTAATGGGTGTGGTTTCCAACCTGCGGCCGGATCTTTTCAAAGCCGTTGTTTCGCATGTGCCGTTTGTGGACGTGCTGAACACCATGCTCGATGCGACCTTGCCGCTTACCACCAGTGAGTACATCGAGTGGGGCAATCCAAACGAGAAAGCCGCGTTTGATTACATGAAGACTTACTCGCCTTACGATAACATCGCAAAGAAGGATTATCCGGCGATGCTCGTGAAGGTTTCCGTCAACGACAGTCAGGTGCCCTATTGGGAAGGTGCGAAGCTCGTCGCAAAACTGCGCGCCATGAAGACGGATAAAAACCCGCTGCTTCTGAAGGTGAATTTCGGCGCCGGACACGGCGGGGCATCGGGCCGTTATGACGCTCTGCACGAAACTGCGTTTGACTATGCGTTCATGCTATGGCAGATGGGTATTGGAAATAGCTGATTTGCTGTTATTGTCTGCTCTGCGAGAATAGGTCCTATAGGGGCTATAGGACCTATTTCATTTGGGTAAATGATCGGTTCGACGCTGGGGAACTACAAGATTCTTGAGAAGCTCGGTGAGGGCGGACAGGGGACCGTCTATAAAGCGGTCGATTCGAAGCTTGGCCGCACGCTCGTCATCAAGGTGTTGCCGGCCGAACTAACAGCCCGCGAGGCCAATCTCAAGCGTTTCGAGCGCGAAGCGAAACTCGCTTCCGCCCTCGATCATCCGAACATCTGCACCATCTTCGACCTCAACGAGATCAACGGCATTCATTTCATCGCCATGCAGTACATTGAAGGGCGAAATGTGAGGCAACTCGTAAATGGTCGTCCGTTGTCACTCGAGAGTGCCTTGTCGATTGCGCTGCAAACGGCCGACGCACTCGCCGCCGCACACGCTCGGGGCATCATTCATCGCGACATCAAGGCCGGCAACGTGATGGTGACGCCGACCGGTCAGGTCAAAGTTCTCGACTTTGGTCTTGCAAAACTTCTTGATGAAGACGCCGCGCGTACCTCAGGAATTCATCACACAGAGATTACTGAAGTTGGCGTGCCTTACGGTACCGCGACGTATGCTGCTCCCGAGCAAGCTCGTGGTGACCGCGTCGATTCACGCGCCGACATCTTTTCTACCGGCGTGTTGCTTTACGAGATGTTGACCGGCACCTGGCCTTTTCAGGGTCAAACGGCCGTCGAAGTGCGCCACGCTGTTCTCAACGACGAGCCGGCGCCGCTGTCGAAGATGAGACCAGGTCGCGTGCCTGTGCAATTGCAAGCCGTGCTGGACAAAGCTCTCGCCAAGGATCCGCGTAATCGTTATCAAAGGATCTCGCACTTTGGTGACGACTTGCGCGCGATTATTCGTGAGCTCGGCTCTGACTCATTGCCCGGCCTGGATGAAGCCACTACACCTGTAGCTCCGAAACATCTGAAACAAGCAAGCCCCGTCACCCGCGCGCTGCGATGGTTGACTGGTTCTAAAAGCTCTGAGAGTGCGTCGGGTTCGAAGTCTGGTGGACGCAGCAGCGGTGACGCTCAGCCGAGTCCGATGACAAGTTTGGGTGATAGGGATCGAAAGAGTGTCGCGATACTTCCGTTCAAGAATGCCGGCAACGATCGCGAGATCGATTTCTATCAATTCTCTCTCGCCGATGCTGTGATCACCGAGCTGGCCCGTGTGCGTTCACTCGTGGTGCGGCCATCGTCAGTGATCGTTAAGTATCAGAACAAAACTGTTGATGCCGCGGAGGCCGGACGCGAGCTCAGCGTCGATGCGATTCTGACTGCAACGTTCCTGCGCGCCGGCGATCGGTTGCGCGTCACGGCGCAACTACTCGACGTTCGCACAAGCGAGATTCTGTGGAGTGAACGCATCGATGCTGATGCCAGCGACATCATTGGCGTGCAGGACACTATCGTGCACCGCATCGTCGAAGGCCTGCGGCTTGAGCTGCGTCCGGATGAAAAAGACGAACTGGCGCGGAAAACAACCGCTGACGCTGCCGCTTCCGAAGAGTACCTGCGCGGGCGCGACTGCCTTGCAAAGTTCATCTATCACACCATCGAGCGCGAGCATCTCGATTCTGCAATCGAACACTTCCGTCGTGCGATCGAAATCGATCCAAACTTCGCCCTGGCTTATTCGGCGCTTGGTAGTTGTTACGTCAATCGTGTTCTCAAAGGGTTGGGCCAGGCCGGCGATCACGAAAAGGCAAAGAACGCTTTCCGTAAAGCTCTGACGCTGGACCCGCGCCTGCTCGAAGCGCGCATGCACATGGTCTTCATCTATCTCACCGGAGGCCAAAAGCAGAAAGCGCGCGCCGCAGTCGACTCTTTGCGTGATGAATATCCGAACGATCCCGGTGTTCATTTTGTGCGTGGTGTGGTTGCACGTCTCGATTCGGAGTACGAAAAGGCTCTGCGCAGTTTTGATCGGATGGTCCGGCTTAATCCGGGCGAACGCGTGCTGGCAAGTTACAATCGCGCGCGAATTTTCATGTACCAGCGGGAGTATGCTGAAAGCTATCGCGAACTCGATCAAGGCGCCGCACTCGAACCTGAGCATCCGCTGATTCTGGTGTTTCGCGCGCGCGTGCTTTACTACAAGGGCGAGATTGATGAGGCCGTTAAGATTCTGCAGCAGGTACTACAGCGACATCCGCAGATCGATGGTGTCAGGCCGATCCTCGCGATCTGTTTGAGTGCACAGGGGCAGCATACAAAAGCGAATGAACAACTAACGCCGAAAGTCCGACAGGTGGCTGAGGCCGATTACGATATCTCTTACTGGCTTGCCTCTGCATACCTCTTGCAGGGTCGTCAGGTGGAAGCTCTCAGATGGTTGGAGACAGCCATCAGTCTCGGTAACGAAAACTACAAATGGTTTGAGTCAGATCCAAACTGGACTGACATGCACGAGGATCCACGTTTCGTCGAATTGATGAATCGCATCAAGAGCCAACGCGAGCAACCCGGGGAACAA
>Ga0111539_10001470_pt1 | contig 31495 bp, 22 predicted proteins | sample RhiMethybrSRZTD1_FD_79667 | JGI IMG/M metagenome (GOLD analysis project Ga0111539, IMG submission 79667) | Populus rhizosphere microbial communities from Tennessee, USA - Rhizosphere MetaG P. TD hybrid SRZTD1 (version 2) (version 2) | ecosystem: Host-associated > Plants > Roots > Rhizosphere >...
GGCTCTCGACGACGCCCGGAACCACCTCGTGCTCGAGCCCCGCGTAGAGGTCCTCGGTATTCTCACGAACGATGATGATGTCGATGCCTGCGTAGCGTGAGGGAACCGACGGGATGCTCCACACCGGCCTGAGGTTGACGAACAGGTTCAGCGCCTTCCGAAGGCCGACGTTGACGCTCGTGAACCCGCCGCCAACCGGCGTGGTGACCGGCCCCTTGAGGGCGACCTTGTTCCGTTTGATCGAGTCGAGCAGCTCCGGCGGTAGTGGCGTGTTGTGGCGCTCGAGCGCAAGGACGCCGGCGACCTGCGGCTCCCATTCGGCCTGCAGGCCTGCCGCGTCCAGAATCTTGACGACGGCGCGGGTCACTTCGGGGCCGATACCGTCGCCTTCGATGAGCGTAATTCGCATCATGCTTCCGCTTTCCGGGCGAGCATGATGCGACGCATCACGCTCACGCCGTTCGGACGAGCGTGATGCGCGCTCACTCCCGCGCTTCCCAGAACAGCAGGGCCAGGGCGCCGACGAGATTGACCATCATCAGCCGCGTGGACAGCACGTGCAGCTCGTCAAAGCGCACCCGACGCTCGTCGCCGGCGGGAAGCCGCGACGGTAATCCTCCGACCTCACGGCGAATGCCGTCCGCGTTGCGCAGTACGACCGCGCCGGAATAGAGGGCAACCGCCAGCATCGCGGTGATTAACGCAAAGCGCACGGCCAGATGGCGCGGCCGCGGGCCGAGTACTGCCATCAGGGCGAGTGTGAAGAGCAGCAGCGCGCCTGCCCCGTAGGCGACGTAATGAAAGCGTTCGAGAATCGTTGTGAAAACGGCTCCGCCGAGCTCGCGTCCCGTTGCCGGCTCGCTGGCCTGAAGTACTTGAAATGTCGCGGGCGCGACGACGGCGCCAAGCACGACCATCCCACCCAGCCAGACAACCAGTGCAAGGACGTACACGTACCGCACCGCCCGCATCTGGTCATTATAATGACCACCGGAGGTCGTCGTTCGTGCACGCATCCTCGCGCGTCTCCGCGCTGCACAACATCGCTACTCGCCTGCGCATCGATTCGGTGCGGGCCACAACGGAGGCCGGCAGCGGTCATCCCACGTCGTGCTGCTCTGCCGCTGACGTCGCCGCCGCCATCTTCTTTTCGGAGATGCGCTACGACCCGCGCAGCCCGCAGAACCCCGACAACGATCGCTTCGTGTTGTCGAAAGGACACGCGGCGCCCTTGCTCTATGCCGCCTGGGCCGAGGCTGGCATCATCAGCCGCGATGAGCTGCTGACGCTGCGGCGCTTCGATTCCGATCTCGAGGGACATCCCACACCCCGGTTGCCGTGGGTCGATGTCGCCACCGGATCGCTCGGACAGGGTATCTGCGCCGGTATTGGCATCGCCTTGAACGCCCGGCGCATCAACTCGGATTACCGCACGTATGTGCTCCTCGGCGACGGTGAGATCGCCGAAGGCTCGGTGTGGGAGGCCGCGCACGCCGCGGTCCACGAAAACCTCGATTCGTTATGCGGGATCGTCGATGTCAACGGCCTTGGTCAAAAGGGGCCGTCGCTGTGGAACCACGACATCAACGCCTACGTGGCACGCTGGCAGGCGTTCGGGTGGCACGTCATCGCCATCGACGGCCACGATATGGACGCCATCCTCTCGGCCTTCGACGAAGCCCGGTCCACGCGCGGCAAGCCGAGCATGATCATCGCCCGGACGATCAAGGGCAAAGGCATCTCGTTCATCGAAGGCAAGCCCGGCTGGCACGGCAAGCCGCTCAAGAAGGGCGAGGAAGCCGACGGCGCGATCGCTGAGCTGGAGACGCAGTTCGTGCCCGAGGAACTCCCCGCAGCGCAGCCTCGGCCTCGCTCGGTTCCGCGCCCTGCGACGAAGGCACCGGCCCCGCTCGGACCGCCGGCGTACGCCCTCGGCGACAAGGTGGCCACGCGCGAAGCGTTCGGTGCGGCGATTGCCAGGCTCGGCGCCAACGACGATCGTGTCGTCGCACTCGACGCGGACGTCGGCAACTCGACCTTCAGCGAGAAGTTCGAGCAGCAGCATCCCAAGCGTTTCTTCGAGGCCTACATTGCCGAGCAGGTGATGATTGGCGCTGCGATGGGATTCGCCGCGCGCGGTGCGATTCCGTTTCCCTCGACGTTCGCCGCATTCCTGTCTCGCGCCAGCGACTTCATCCGCATGGCGGCGATCAGCAACAGCAACATCAAGATGGCCGGGAGTCACGCCGGCGTCTCGATTGGCGAAGACGGCCCGTCGCAGATGGCCCTCGAGGATCTCGCGATGATGCGCGCGCAGCCGAATATCGCCGTGCTGTATCCCTGCGACGCGGTCAGCACCGACCGCCTGGTCGAGCGGATGGCCTATCACGGCGGACCCGCGTACATCCGCACCTCGCGCCCGAAGACACCGGTGATCTACGGTGCCGACGATGCGTTCCACATCGGTGGTCTCAACGTGCTGCGTGAAGCGGGCAGCGACGTCGCGACTGTCATCGGCGCCGGCGTCACTGTGTTCGAAGCGCTCGAGGCACACGACCTGCTCGGCAAGCAGGGCATCACCATTCGCGTCATCGATCTCTACAGCGTGCAGCCGATCGACACTGCGACACTCGTGCGCTGCGCACGCGAAACCAAGGGCCGGCTGATCACGGTCGAGGACCACTACGTCGGCGGCGGCATCGGCGACGCGGTGGCGGCGGCGGTGGCCGGTCACGGCTTCGCCGTCCATCGCCTCGCAGTGCGCGAGATTCCGCGCAGCGGTGCACCCGAACAGCTCCTCGATTACTACGGCATCTCCGCGCGTCACATCGTCGAGGCGGTGACAGAAGGCAGGCGGACCTGAGCGTCTTCAAGGCGGGTCTGACGACTCGTCTCTCTGTCGTCTTCGCAGTCGTCGCGATCCTGACGCTGAGCCCGCGCGCGCAGACCGGGCCACCCGGCATGCGCGATCCCGCCTGGTCCCCTGACGGCAAACACCTCGCGCTCGTCGTGATCGATCGCATCTGGACGATGCAGCCGGATGGGCGGGACGGGAGTGAGCTCACCAAGGCACCCGGCGTGGAGCGTGAGCCGGCGTGGTCTCCCGACGGCAAGCGCATCGCCTTCGCTGCGGATCGTGGTGACGGATTCGATCTCTACGTCGTCGGCGCACATGGCGGCACGCCGGAACGCGTGGCCGTGCTCGAAGGCGATGAGCGGTGGCCGTCGTGGACGCCGGATGGTCGCCTCGTGTTTGCCAATCGTGCCTCGGATACGACGCAGTGGGATCTCTTCACCATCGATCCCGATGTCACGATGGACAAGCGGATTCCGCTGCGGCTCACGCAATCACAGGATGACGAAGTGCAGCCGCGCGTGTCGCCAGACGGACGCCGCCTGGCGTTCGCGTCGAATCGTGGCAATGACGAAGGCGACTTCGATATCTGGTTGATGCGGCTGTTCGACAAGAACACGCCCGATGAAACCGGCGGCCGAGGTCCGGCTTTTCGCTTCGCACGGCTGACCGGATACGAGGGACATCCGGTGTGGTCGCCTGACGGGACGCGGCTGGCCTACTACGCGGTTCGCGATGGACTGGGCTCGACGTGGGTCGCCGGTGTCGTGCCGCTGACCGAGTCAGGTGCCGGGCCGAGTCGGCCGGTGGCGCCGCCAGTACTCGCGTCGCGTCATGGCGGGACGATCGCGTGGTCGCCTGACGGGCAGACGCTGGCGATCGGTGAGATTCCTGAACCAGAGCCGTCCTACAACGGCAACCCGGAACGCGATCGATCCGATCCACCCGCGCTCTTCGCCCTTGGCCGCGCGTATCAGTTGTGGACGGTACCGGCGCCGCGGACGGTGGACGAGGGTGGACGAGCGGTGCTGTCGCCGGTGGCCCCGTCGCCGGCCGCGCTGACGCGTGCGTTCGACAGCGCGTGGGGCACGTTGAAGCGGCTCTATTACGACTCGGGCAGCGCCTCGGTGCAGTGGGAAGCGCTGCGCGCCGAGTATCGTCCCCGTGCGGAGCAGTCGCGGACGCAGTCGGCGCTCGAGGACGTCGTCGATCAGATGGTTGCGCAGCAGCCGCTGGTCAAACCGGCGGTGAGCTCATCGCGAGCGGTCGTCGTCTCGGCGCATCCGCTGGCGTCCGCGGCCGGGCGTCAGGTGCTCGAACAGGGTGGCAGCATCGTGGACGCGGCAATCGCCGTGTCGTTCGCGTTGGGTGTCGTCGAGCCGGATGCGTCCGGCATCGGTGGTGATGGGCAGGCGGTTCTCTATCTGAAGGGCATGGCCGAGCCGACGGTGATCGAATTCAAGGATCAGACGCCGCGAGCCGCGACGCTCGACGCTCCGGGCCTGCTGCGCAACGGACGTCTGCCAAGTGACGGGCCGATGTCGGTCAACATTCCTGGAGTCGTGGCCGGGCTCGATTATCTCTACACGAAGTACAGCAACAGGCAGGTGAGCTGGGCCGACCTCATCGCGCCGGCGATCAAATATGCCGATGAAGGGTTCGTGCTCGACGCGACGCTGCCGTCGAGCGTGGCCGAAGGCCGCCAGTGGTTTCAGAAGTACACCGCTTCATCGCGGATCTTCCTGCCGAACGGACGGGTCCCGCGTGCCGGTGAACGGTTCGTCAACCGTGATTACGCCGCGACGCTGAAGACGATTGCCAACGACGGCGCGCAGGCGTTCTACCGTGGCTCGATCGGCAAGCGCATCGCCGCCGACATGCTGGTGAACGGCGGGCTGATCACGGAAGCCGATCTGGCGCAGTATCGCGCGATCGAACGCAAGCCCGTCTCCGGCCGTTACCGGGGGCACGTCCTCTACACCGGCGGTCCACCGGTGAGTGCCGGTGTGAGCCTCATCGAAGCGCTGCAGATACTCGGCAACTACGGCCCGCGCCCGCGCGCGACAGTCGCGCGAGACGCGGACTATCTGCACTATCTGATCGAGTCGTGGAAAGCGCGCGATCGGATCGCCCGCATCGCCGATCCCGCGCAGTGGGCCGTGGATTACGACGAACACCTGCAGGCGTCGCATGCCGCGGAGCTCTTCGCGCGCATCCAGCGCGATAGCGCGGCGCGGTTCTCGGAGGACTCGGAGGAAATCGCCGGCGGTCCGGAGCGCATCGGCAGCGGCACCAGCGGGTTCGTCATCGCCGATGCGGACGGCAACATGATTGCCGTGACGCAGACGCTGAGCACGTGGGGCGGCTCGTTCTACGTGACGCGCGGACTCGGGTTCCTCTACAACAACCACCTGCGATCGAATCGCACCTCGCCTGGCGCGTACGGGCAGCTGATGCCGTGGATGCGATCGAACACGGCGAACCTGCCGGTGCTGGCCTTCCGCAGCCAGGACGGCCAGGCGGCGCCGGCCTTTGCTGTCGCGTCTGCCGGCAACGCGTGGATCCCGGCGTCCACGTATTCGATCGTGACCGCGGTCGTTGACGGCGGACTGTCGATGCAGCAGGCGATCGAAGCGCCGCGGTTCATGGTTACGCGCGATCCGGCGGATCCGGTCGGCAACGGCGCGCGCGTCGAGATCGAAGATCGCTTTCCGCGCCCGGTGCTGCAGGATTTGATGGCGCGCGGCCACCGCTTCCAGAAGATCGGCCGCAAGGGCGAGCTCAGATACGGTTACGCGTCCGGCGTGCTGGTGGATACGCTCCGGGGCCGCGTCGAAGGCGGCGCCGATCCGCGCCGCTCGCACGCCGCGGTTGCGGTCGAGGGCGGCGCCACGCTCTCTCAGTAACCGAAGGTCAAAAGGCAAAGGTCAAAGGGCAAAGGTCAGGCAGGCCCAACATGCCGGGTCACAAAGACGAACCCCTAATTACAATCGCGACGTTCGAAACCGAGCTCGAGGCGTCGTTTGCGAGGGGCGCGCTCGAAGCGAGTGGCATCTCCGCACTCGTGCCTGGTGAGTGGAGCGGGTCGTTCACTGGAATGTATCGCGGGCTGCCGCACCAGGTGGAGCTTCAGGTCTTCGAATCGGACTGCGACCGCGCACTCGTCGAACTTCGCCGCCTTAAGATCCGCATCGTGCCGCCCCAACACCGAGCCTGATGATGTCTGCCTTTGCCCTTTGACCTTTGCCCTTTGACCTTGTGTAATTCGCATCAGTGACCCTGACTCCCGGTTCGCGCTTTGGTGCGTACGAAATCGTCGAGCCGGTCGGCGCCGGCGGCATGGGCGAGGTTTATCGGGCGCGCGACGTGCGTCTTGATCGCAACGTCGCCCTGAAAGTCCTGCCACAGGCGTTCACGCGTGACGCGGAACGTCTGGCGCGCTTCGATCGTGAAGCCAGGGTCCTCGCCTCCCTGAATCATCCCGGGATCGCCGCCATCCACGGCATCGAAGAGTGCGACGGCCTGCGTGCGCTCGTCCTCGAGTTCGTCGAGGGCGGCACGCTCGCCGATCGGCTGCTCGCCAAGCGCACGCTGCCGGTCGATGAGACGATCGAGATCACGCGTCAGATTGCCGAGGCGCTCGATGTGGCGCACGAGCGCGGCATCGTCCATCGCGATCTGAAGCCGTCGAACGTTGGACTGACGTCGAATGGCACGGTGAAAGTGCTCGACTTCGGCGTGGCGAAGACGCAGCCCACGCAGTTGTCGTTCGTGACCGTGGAAGACGATCGCGACACGATCGCGGCGCCGGTTGCGGAAACGCAGGCCGGACGGGTGCTCGGCACGATGGCCTACATGAGCCCTGAACAAGCGCGCGGTCAGACGGTGGACAAGCGCGCCGACATCTGGGCCTTCGGCTGCGTCATCTTCGAGATGCTCACCGGTTCGCGCGCATTTGCCGGTGCCACCGTTTCCGACACGGTTGTCGCAGTGTTGGAGCACGAACCGAACTGGAAGGCGCTGCCGCCCGGCTTGCCGGTGAATCTGCAGCGCCTCCTCGAACGCTGCCTGCAGAAGGACGTCCGCCGACGGCTCCGCGACATCGGCGATGCGCACGACTATCTCACGCCCCACGCAGTGACCGACGCGGCCGGTTCCATCACAACCCGGCGCCACGTGGAATTCCAGCGGCTCACCGATGAAGTCGGGCTCAACGAGTCGCCGGCGGCCTCTCCCGACGGCAAGATGGTCGCCTTCGTGGCCGCGGTGAATGGCCGGCAGCAGGTGTGGATTCGGCTGTTAACCGGGGGCACACCCCTGCAAGTGACGCGAGACGAGGTCGATCATCTCTACCCTCGATGGGCGCCGGATTCCAGTTCGCTGATCTACTACACCCCATCCGACGATCCAGGTGGCGAGGGCGAGCTCTGGGAGGTGTCCGCGCTCGGTGGAGTCCCGCGGCCGATCATCGGCGCGCTCGGTGGCGGAGACATCAGTCACGACGGCCGCCGCATTGCGCTGCTGCGCGCCGACGAGGGTCGTGCCGTCCTGATGACGGTCGCGCGCGACGGATCGGATCCTCGCGCTGTGGCCAGTGTGGCGCGTGGCCACTTTTCGCGATCCCCGCGCTGGTCTCCCGACGATGCATGGCTGGCGATTCAAGGCCGGGGAATGACGGTCTGGGAAGATGTGTTGTGGGTGTTTCCGGCCCGCGGCGGTGAGCCCCGGAGACTGGCCCGAGCGACGTTCATGCGCGGTGTCGCGTGGCTGCCCAGTGGCACCGGTCTGGTCTACAGCTCCTCGAAGGGGAGCACGATGCCCTACCCGCCGACATTCAATCTGCGCATCGTCGACATTGATGGATCCACGGACACGCAGATCACGTTTGGGGACGTGTCGTTCATCGATCCCGACATCCACGCGTCCGGCCGACTCGTGGTCTGTCGCATCCGCAGCGAATCGGACATCTGGAAATGTCCGGTCGGCGAGTCGCCGGCCGAGAACATGAGCCGCACGACGCGGGTCACGAAGCAGACCGGCCAAGTGCAGACGCCTTCGGTCAGTCCTGATGGTTCCGAACTGGTCTACCTCTCTGACAACGGCGGGCACGCGAACCTGTGGATCGTGCGCACGGATGGAACCCGGGCGCGGCAGATCACCTTCGAGCGCGATCCGGCGATCACGATCGGCATGCCACGATGGTCGCCGGCCGGCGAGGCGATCGCCTACATCGTGAACCAGTCCCGGGAATATCCGCAGTTATGGACGATCCGTCCCGATGGTCGCGGTGCGCGGAAGCTGGTCGAGCGGGGCTTGTGGCCTGGGTGGTCAGCCGACGGCCGGTGGCTCTACTACACACCCAACGTTGACGGCGAGCAGTACACGATCGAGAAGATTCCGGCCACCGGTGGCTCGCCCGTCGTCGTCAGGGACGACCGGAACTCGAACGCACCGACCGTCGGGCGTGATGCGCTGTATTTCACGGCGTTTGCCGCACCGGAGTCTGGAAGCCGCGACTGGGAGATCAGGCGGGCATCTCCAGAGGACGGGCCACCAGAGACGCTTGGCCGTGTCGCCGCAGCCCGCATACCGTTTTCGCCGCTGTATTTCCAGCCAGCGCTGTCGAGAGATGGTCAGTGGCTCGCGCTTGGACTGACCGACGGCGCGACGAGCAATCTTTGGATGCTGTCAACGGCAGACAGGCTGTGGCGGCAAGTGACCGACTTCGCCGATGTGCCAACGCTCATTGTGCGTCAAGTGTCATGGTCGCCCGATGGGAAATTCCTGTACGCTGCAGTCTCCAAGCACCACGGCGACGTTGTCATCTTCGACGGGCTCGTCTGAGTCGCTATCCCGGAAAATTCTCAGCGTCCATGACCCGACGCGCCTGCGCGAGATGACGACGGGAGTGCACCGCCATCAGCTCAAATCCTGATCCCAGCGGAATGCGCAGCCAGCCGTTGACGGGCATGCGGACGCGCGCCCGCGCGAGATCAACACCGTTGGCCTGGCGCAGGCGGTCGATGTACTGCACCTGATACGCACGAAAGGCGTTGAGAATTTCGCTCCGCGTGCGGCCAGTGCCAGGCAGTACCTCGTCGGGTGCCTTCAGGCGCACACGCATGTCGCTGAACTGCACCGAGAGCCGTCCCAGCCAGTTGTACTTGAACGGGCCCTCGCTGTACACGCCGCGGCGGATGGCGTCGGAGATGCCTTCGTCGAGTGACGGCAGATACACGCGCGCCGTGGCATTGAGGTGGTCGAGGCACTCGGCGATCGACCAGCTGTCGGAGCTGGGGCGCCATACGAACTGCTCGTCAGAGAGCGGATTGGTGAGAGCATCCGCCTCCGCTGAGAGCTGCTCGAATTGAATGCGAAACTGCTCGATCTCTGGGGCGAGCGTTGGTCGCCCGGGGGTCACCATGGATCGGTCGAATTGTAACAGGCACCTCGGCCGCTGTGCTCATTTGCGGTCGTTGGTTGTCGCTTCGCACTGACAGCGCGCACGAACTGTGCAGACGCGTACGGGTAATCCCGTATGAACGTCGGCGCGTCGGCGCGGATCTCACTGGTGCGCCACTTGCAGATTCCGCGCGATGCATACGTAGGCGTTGCCGGCGCTGCGGGGCTGTACAGATGAGGTCTGCATGCCGAGGTTCCTGTCTTTCCGATGCTCCGTGATCGTTCTGGCGCTGTTCGCGATCTGCGGCGGGAGCGTACCCGCTGCCGCGCAGTACTTCGGTCAGAACAAGGTTCACTATCGTTCCTTCGACTTTCAAATCCTCAAGACCGATCACTTCGACATCTACTTCTATGAGAGTGAGCGGCCGGGGATCGACATCGCCGCACGTATGGCCGAGCGCTGGAGAGTTCGTCTCGAGCGCCTGCTGAAACACGAGCTGCGCGGACGGCAGCCGCTCGTGCTGTACGGATCGCATACCGATTTCGAGCAGACCAATATCATCGGCGGAGCGATTGGGGAAGGCACGGGCGGCGTGACCGAGCCGGTCAAGCGGCGCATCGTGCTGCCGCTGGCCGGTCCTCTCGCGGACACCGATCACGTGATCGGCCACGAGCTCGTGCACGCCTTTCAGTTCGACATGACCACTGGTCCCGACAGCCCGCCTGGACGAAGCGGCATGGACCGTCTGCCGCTCTGGTTCATCGAGGGGATGGCTGAGTACTTGTCGATCGGTCCGGTCGATCCGAACACGGCGATGTGGCTCCGCGACGCTGCACGTCGGGAGATGTTGCCAGAGATCAAGGACCTGAATAACCCGAAGTACTTTCCGTACCGGTGGGGTCAGGCGGTGTGGGCCTACATCGGCGGCAAATGGGGTGATGAGGTCATCGGACAGCTGTTGCTCACGGCCGCAGCGACCGGCGATATCGATGCCGCCTTCGAACATGTCCTCGGGGTGAAGTCGAAGGAGTTCTCGACGGAGTGGCACGCCGCCATTCAGCTGACCTACGGCAACGTGCTCGCGGATGCCAGCCGGTCCGATCAAATCGGCAAACTGATCGTCGGGGGGAAGGGCATTGGCGAAGAGCTCAATGTCGGACCGTCGATCAGTCCGGACGGGAGGTGGATCGCGTTCCTCTCGACACGAAGCCTCTTTTCGACCGACCTCTATCTGGCTGACGCCGCGACCGGCAAGATCGTCCGCAAGCTGACCAGCACGGCGACCGATCCCCATACGACCAGCATTCAGTTCATCTACTCGGCGGGCGCGTGGGACAGCGCCAGCCGGCAGATCGCGGTGGGCACCGTGGCATCAGGCCGCGCCGCGCTGGCGATCTACGACGCGCAGAAAGGATCGCGCACGCGCGAGATCGCTGTGCCGGACGTCGATGAGATCTTGAGTCCGACGTGGTCGCCGGATGGAACAGCCATCGCGTTCAGCGCGATGCAGCGTGGACTGACCGACCTCTTCATCTACGACCTGTCGGCCAACCGCCTGCGGCGGCTGACCAACGACGCGTTCTCCGAGTTGCAACCGGCCTGGTCGCCGGACGGCACACGCATCGCGTTTGCCACCGATCGGGCGACCAGCGATCTGTCCACGCTGGCGATGGGGCCCTATCAGCTGGCCGTGATCAACCCGCAGACCGGCGCGATCGAGGCCGTCCAGGGATTCGAAGGCGCCAAGCACCTCAACCCGCAGTGGTCACCCGACTCGCAGGCGCTCTACTTCATCTCCGATCGCGGCGGCGTTCCGAATCTGTATCGCGTCGGTCTGGGTGCGCAGGCCGAGTCGGGTCTGACGCAGTTGACGACGCTCGCGACTGGCGTGAGCGGGATCACAGCCACGAGTCCGGCGCTCTCGGTCGCGTCGCGGACGGGAACCGTGGCGTTCAGCGTCTATGAGGACGGGAAGTACGACATCTTCACGGTGGACGGCGCACGCGGCGGGCCGCTGGTCCCCGTGAAAGAGAACGCGGCGGTTCTGCCGCCGGCCGATCGCAAGTCCAGCGACGTGGCGGAGCTGCTTGCGTCGCATTCGCTCGGCCTGCCGGAGCCGACCACGTCGAAGCCGGACGTCGAACCGTATAGCCCCAAGCTCCACGTCGAAGGCGTGGCGCAGCCGGTTGTGGGCGTCGGCGTCAGCCGCTTCGGCACGTCGTTCGGGGGCGGCCTCGCGATCGCCTTCAGCGACATGCTCCGGAATCACACGCTGGTCACGGCGTTCCAAATCAACTCGGGGCTGGGTAACAGCACCAGTCTCAAGGACATCGGTGCCCAGGTTGGGTACTTCAACCAGGCACATCGATGGAACTGGGGTCTCGTCGGCGGACAGGTACCGTATCTAAGCAGCGGTTTCCAGAGCTCGCTCAGTCAGCGCCCGAACGGCGACATCATCCAGACCGATCAGCTGTTCGTGTTCCGCCAGACGGAACGCAGCGCCTCCGGCGTCGTCGCGTATCCGTTCAATCGCGCGTCACGTCTCGAGCTGTCGGGCGGCGCCAGCCAGATCTCGTTCGATCAGATCGTGACCACGCAGTCGTACTCGCGCATCACGGGAGCGGTGTTCGAGGACTCGAAAGAGACGATTCCATTTGGTGAAACGCTTTCACTCGGGACATCGTCTGCGGCGTACGTGTTCGACACGTCGATCTTTGGCGCGACGAGTCCGGTGCAGGGGCAGCGGTCGCGGTTCGAGGTGTCGCCGACCTTCGGCACGCTGAACTTCACCGGCTTCCTGGCGGACTATCGCCGCTATTTCATGCCGGCGAACTTCTATACGCTCGGCGTTCGCGTGATGCACTACGGCCGGTACGGTCGCGATTCGGACGATACACGCATCTTCCCGCTCTATATCGGGTATCCGTGGTTGGTGCGCGGCTATGACGTTGGCAGCTTCTCTTCCGACGAGTGCCTTGGCGACGGGACGACCTCGTGCGCGGCGATCGATCGACTCACCGGGAGCCGCATGCTGATCGGTAACGTCGAGTTCCGGTTCCCGCTGCTGCGTCCGTTTGGTGTATCAGGGAACATGTACGGACCGGTGCCGGTGGAAGTCGCGTTCTTCGCCGATGCCGGCACGGCATGGAACAACGGTCAGCGCCCGGAAGTGTTTGGCGGCTCACGAGGCGGCGTGTCGTCGGCCGGCGTGGCGCTCCGTGTGAACATCTTTGGCTTCGCGGTGGGCGAGTTCGATGTCGCGAGGCCGTTCCAGCGTCCGGGCCGCGGGTGGCAGTTCGGATTCAATCTGATGCCCGGCTGGTAGGATCAACGGGCGGGTCTTGAGACCCGCCTCTACGGTGCAGAGAGAGGAGGCCCTATGCATTCGCGATTCAGTTTGTTCGTCGTCATGTGCGCGCTGGCGCTGCTGCCGCTGTCGGCCGCCGCTCACCACGGATGGGCCGGCAATAGCGATGAGGAGTTCGAGATCTCCGGCACGGTCTCGAGCCCTGTCAACCTGGTTGGACCGCACGCCACGATGAAGATCAAGGCGTCGGACGGACAGGTATGGGACCTGACGCTCGCGTCAGCGCCGCAGACCAAGAGCTCTGGTCTGACCGAGGACGCGATTCCGGTCGGGTCCACGGTCACCGTGCATGGACACCGCAACCGTGATCCGAAAAAGTTCGAGATCAAGACGGAGCGCGTGACGTTCAACGGCAAGACGTTCAACGTCTATCCGAATCGGAGCTAGTCGTTGGGCCGGTCCGAAAGGACCGGCCCAAGGAGAGACTGGACCGCGGCCTTAAAGAAGTAGATGATCCGGGACAACGCTAGGAGGACGCGATGACGCTCGAGCCCGGAACAACGGTTGAGGACACCCGCCGGCTGGAAAGCGGGATGACCCGCAGCGAGATTGTGGCGCTCTTCAAGCGGCGGCAAGAAGCCTACGAGGATCTCGATGCGAAGACGCTGGCCGGTGACTACGCCGACGAGGCGGTGATCGAGAGCCCGATCTCCGGCGTGCACTCCGGCCGCGATGCAGAGAAGGCCCTGGGCGCGGTCTTCGACGCCTTCCTCGACCTGACGATGACCGTGGACGACCTCGTGATCGACGGCGACGTCGTCGTCAAGATTATGAAGTTCGAGGGCACGCACATGCGCCCGCTGCTTGGCTTCGAGCCGACCGGCAAGCGCTTTCACTTTTCGGGAGCGTTCGTCCACCGCCTGAAGGATGGCAAGATCATCCATGAGCGCCGCATCTACGATTTCACCGGCGTGCTGGTGCAGATCGGCGTGCTGAAAGCGAAGCCAGCCTTCTAGCGTCCGCGCCCGCGGACACCATCATCGTCAAGTGAGGTACAGTCGCTAGAGACACTCGAGATCTGCCCTTTCTATGATTCCGACACAATTCAAACGCACACACCTCAGCAAGGTCTTGCTGTGCGCAGCCGCCGTGCTGACCAGCGTGAGCCTCGCGTCCGCTCAACCGCAGCCGTCACTGCCGCCCAATAGCCCGTTTGCCGGCGGCGTCCCCGAGGGGATGGTGTCGAAAGACACACTGTCGCTCACGGTGTTCGATGTCATCGAGCGCGCGCTGCGCCACAACCTCGGCGTGCTGCTCGCTGAGCAGAGCACCGAGCGCGCCTCCGGGACACACGCCGTCGCCCGCGCCGACCTGTTGCCCAATGTGACCGCGAGCGCATCCGTCTCACGCCGCAAGAACAATCTCGAGGCGTTCGGCTTTCCGCTCGACGCCTCTCCGCTGATTGCCACGTTTCCGAGAATCGTTGGCCCATTCACGGTGTTTGACGCGCGCGTCTTTCTCACCCAATCGGTGTTCGATCTCAGCGCGATCAATGAGGCGAAAGCCGAAGGGTTCAATCTCGCTGCCGCCCGCCACTCGAATCGCAGCGCCCGCGATCTCGTCGTGCTCGTCGCCGCCAATGCCTACCTGCAGGTGATGGCCACGCGCGCGCGCGCGACATCCGCGAGAGCGCAACTCGAGACCGCGGATGCGCTCCATCGTCAGGCGCAGTCGCTGCGGGAGAGCGGGCTCGTCGCCGGCGTCGATGTGATTCGCGCCGAAGTGCGTTTGACGACCGAACGGCAGCGGACGACCGCAGCGGAGAACGATTTTCAAAAGAGCAAGCTGCAACTGGCGCGCGTGATTGGTTTGCCGATCGGCCAGTCGTTCACGCTGAGCGAAGTGATCCCCAACGTACCCGCGCCAACCATGACATTCGACGACGCGCTCGAACGCGCCTACCGGCAGCGGCCGGACTATCTGGCGGCGCTCGACCGCGTGCGCGCGGCCGAGGCGTCGCGGCGCGCCGTGGTCGGCGAGGGGCTGCCGTCCTTCAAGCTCAGGGCGGACTACGGAACGATTGGCCTCACCTTGAGCACGTCGCTGCCGACGTTCAACCTGACCGGCGAGTTGGGTGTTCCGATCTTCGAAGGCGGCCGGCAACAGGGAAAGCTGGCGGAATCGGATGCCGATCTCCGTGAGCGGCGTGCCGAAGCCGAAGACATGAAAGCCGAGGTCTATTACGACGTCCGCTCGGCGTTTCTCGATCTGCAATCAACCGAGGAGCAGCTCACCGCGGCGACCCGCGCCAGGGAACTGGCCGCGCTGCAACTGACGCAGTCGCGTGATCGCTTTGCTGCCGGCGTCGTGTCGAATATCGAAGTCGTGCAGGCCCAGGAGGCGGTGGCGCTGGCCAGCGAGCAATTCATCAACGCGCAATATGGCTTCAACCTCGCCAAAGCCATGCTTGCGCGATCGCTGGGCTCGGCTGAAGACGCGGTCAAGGCATTGCTCGGGGGCGGCGGCAATCGATGACACCAACACGGGTGCGCATACTGATCGGAGTCGTTGTCGTTGTGGCGCTGGCGGCCGGGATTTGGTGGTGGACGACGCGCAATCGTGAATCGACCGACGATGCGCAGGTGGATGCTGGCGTGACGCCTATCGCCTCGCGCGTGGGTGGAACCGTGATGAGCGTTCCGATTGTCGACAATCAGCAGGTGAGCGAAGGCACGGTGCTCGTCGAGATCGACAAACGCGACTTCGAGATCGCCCTCGAACGCGCGCGCGCTGAGTTGGCCGATGCTGAGGCCACGGCGGCCGCGGCGCGTGCCGGCGTGCCGATCACGTCCACCACGGCGGCGAGCAACGTGTCGACGGCGCAAGGAAGTGTGGAGCAGGTCACCTCGGAAGTGAGCGCCGCGGAGCAGGCGATCGAGGCGGCCAAGGCGCGACTCACTACGGCGCACGCGCGGCAGCGTGAGGCGGTCGCCAAGGCCACAAAATCGGCCAAGGACGTCGAGCGCTTCAAGCCGCTGCTGGCGAAGGACGAGATCGCGCAGCAGCAGTTCGACGCGGCGGTGGCGACGGCCAATGCGGATGCCGCCGCGTCCGAATCGACCGCGGCGCAGGTCGTTGAGGCCGAACTGGACGTGCGCGTGGCGCAGAGCGGGCTCGTGCAGGCACGAGCGAAGTTGCAGCAAGCCTCCGCCGGGCTGAGTGAAGCTCAGAACGGGCCGGAACAGGTGAAGGTGACCCGGGCTCGTGCCGCTGCCGCAGAAGCGCAAGTCATGCAGGCGCGCGCCGTCGTCAAGCAGGCCGAAACGAATCTCGAGTACACCACGGTGAAGGCGCCGGTTAAGGGAACGGTCAGCAAGAAGACCGTGGAGGTCGGACAGCAGATTCAGTCGGGGCAGGCGCTGATGGCGGTGATTCCGCTCGATCGCGTGTGGATCACTGCGAACTTCAAAGAGACGCAGGTCGAGCACATCCGTCCGGGCCAGCGGGTCACGATTCGGGCTGATGCATACGACGGCAAGACCTTCGATGGAAAGGTTGAAAGCCTGGCCGCGGCGACCGGGGCGCGATTCAGCCTGCTACCGCCCGACAACTCCACGGGCAACTACGTCAAGGTCGTGCAGCGCATTCCGATCCGCATCAGTCTCGATGCCGGTCAGGACCCTGAGCATCTGCTGCGGCCAGGCATGTCCGTTGTGCCCACCGTTCACACAGACTGAGACGTGCCCGAGAAGCAGGTCAATCCCTGGATCGTCGCCATCGCGGTGATGTTCGCCACCTTCATGGAGGTGTTGGACACGACCGTAGTGAATGTGTCGCTGCCGCACATCGCCAGCAGCATGTCGGCAACGACGGACGAGGCGACGTGGGCGCTGACGTCGTATCTGGTGGCCAACGCCATCATCCTTCCCATGACCGGCTGGCTGGCCGGCCGTTTCGGCCGCAAGAACCTGCTGATGCTGTCAACGACCGGCTTCACGCTCGCGTCGTTTCTGTGCGGTGCGGCGCCGAATCTCGCCTCGCTCATCGTGTTCCGCATCATCCAGGGCGCGACTGGCGGCGCACTGCAGCCGCTGTCGCAGGCGGTGCTGCTCGAGTCGTTCAAGCCGGAAGAGCGCGGCCGGGCGATGGGTTTCTGGGCCATCGGCATCGTCGTCGCGCCGATCCTCGGTCCGGTTGTCGGCGGCTGGCTCACCGAGAACTACAGCTGGCGGTGGGTGTTCTACATCAACCTTCCGGTAGGAATCATCGCGATGCTCATGACTCGGCTCTTCGTGTTCGATCCGCCGTATCTGCGGCAGCGTCAGTCGCAGGGCATCGACTACTGGGGCATGGGCCTGCTCGTCGTCGGCATCGGCGCGTTGCAGTTCGTGCTCGACAAGGGGCAGCAGGAGGACTGGTTCGCGTCGAACATGATCACGACGCTGGCGGTGACCTCAGTGGTCGCGCTCGTGGCGCTCGTCGTCTATGAGCTGACGACGCCGCACCCGATTGTGGATCTCCGCCTCTTCAAGGATCGCAGCTACTCGGTTGGCGTGTTTCTGATGACCGTCCTTGGCTTCGCGCTGTACGGCAGCCTGGTGCTGCTGCCGATCATGCTGCAGACGCTCTTTGGCTATTCATCGCTGGCGGCGGGCGAAGCGATGGCACCGCGCGGGATCGGGTCGCTCTTCATGATGCCGCTGGTTGGTGTGTTGACGGCGTACATCGATCCGAGAAAGCTGCTGGCTACGGGCCTCGTCGTTGGCGGCGCGACGATGCTGTGGTTGGCCAACATCAACCTCGAGGCTGGGTACTGAGATTTCGTGTGGCCGCAGGTCCTGCAGGGGCTCGGCCTGTCGCTGCTGTTTGTGCCGCTCACCACCGTGTCGATGGCAACCATCGCGCCCGAGCGCATGGGATACGCGACCAGCCTGTTCAACTTGATGCGCAACATCGGCGGCAGCATCGGCATCGCCGTCACCGGTACGCTGCTGGCGCGGCGGCGTCAGGCCTTCGGCTCGCTGCTCGGCGAGCACGTCACCATCTTTGATCCGACGACGAGCCAGGTGCTGGCGCAGTTGAAAGCCGCGTTCCTGGCCAGAACGGGCGATGCCGTCGCCGCGACGAACCAGGCGTATGTCGTCCTCTACGGGATGGTGCAGCGGCAGGCGGCGATGGTGTCGTTCGTCACGATCTTCCGGCTGCTCGGCCTGCTGTTCTTCGTGATGCTTCCGCTGGTCCTGCTAATGAGAAAGCCGCAGGGCCCGAGAAAGATGAGTGCGGCGGTGGAGTGACGTGACCGTTTCGTAAACGCTTTCTCAGTTCTGCGCAGTCCTCTTTCGAAATTGTCTTCGGCACGCCGGATCTCGTCCGACGCAATCAAAATCGTTTTCCGGCTGTCCCATCCTGGAACGCGCGATGATCGGCGTGGTCGGCGGCGTTTACGACACTAATCCCACGCGCCCAATCACTTAGTCGTTGAATCGTCGTGCTGGCGCTGTGCTTGCAGCAGAGCCCGGCATGAGATCCGAACGCGGGTACACGCTGATCGAGATGATGATGGTGGTCGGCATCATCGGGGTCATCGCAGCGATGCTGATCCCGATCACCGACGGCTCGATCAGAGGCAGCCGCTTACGCGGCGATGCAAACGTCATTCGCAATCTGATCGGTGTCGCGAAGATGCGCGCATCTGCGCAGTTCACGCGCGCCCGGGTCATGGCCAATCTCGGCAATCCCCAGGCGAACCCGCCCGTGCCGGGCACGTTCGTCCTGCAGGTGTGGGACAAGACCGCGAACGCCTGGGTGAATGACGGCGGCGTCAATCAACTGCAGAACGGCGTCTCGTTCGGGTTCGGCGGGTTGAACGCTCCACCTCCGAATACGCAGGTGAACATCGTGCAGTCACCGACGTGCACCGACGGCACAACTGCGGCGGCTGCCTTGATTGCCAACACTGCGTGCGTGACTTTCAATTCGCGCGGGCTACCGATCGATGCCGTCGGCGCGCTGTATCCACGGCACGCGTTGTACATCACGGGAGACGACGCGGTGTGGGGGACGACGGTTACGACGACACCGTTGATTCGATTCTGGTCTTCTCCACATCTGGCCAATCCCGTGTGGACCGCGCGATGAGTACACCGATGTCAACGATTACTCGTCTCAACCGGCGCGACGAGGGATTCAGCTTGCTCGAGACCATGGTCGGCCTCGGCCTGCTACTCGTCGTGGCTGCCGGTACGTTGCCGCTTGCAGCGGTGGCGTTCGCGACCAGCGAAAATCAGGGGCACCTCTCGTCGCGCTCCGCGGAGTACGCGCAGGACAAGCTCGAACAGTTGATGGCGCTGGCGTACGGCGATACCACGTCAGACACCCGTGTGTTTCCTGCCACGGACACGAACGGCTCCGGTCTGACCATCGGCGGCAGCACCAACGCGGCTGCTCCCGTGGCGCAGTACGCGGACTACCTCGACATGCAGGGAACGCTCATTCCGTCTCCGAACGGCGCTCCGCCTCCAGATAGCAATGACGGGAATGGAACGAATGACTGGTACTACCAGCGGGTCTGGCAGGTGAGCACGGTGCCGGCGCCCGGCGGAGGTGTGAGGGCGAACCTCAAGCAGATCACCGTCACGACGACGGTGCGGACGTCGCAGGGCGCCTGGGCGCTGAGACCGCGCGCCACAGTGACCGCGCTCAAGACGTTTCCGTTCTAAGGACCTGTGATGACGAGCGTACTAACAGAGACACCGCGGACGTTCGCCGGCGATGCGGCGCCTGCCGCGCCGGAGCTGCGAAGCAGCGAAGACGGATTCACGATGATCGAGCTCCTTGTCTCGATGTCTGTGATTCTCATCGTGTCCGGCATCGTCGTCGGCTCGACGATCGACATGACGCGCCTCGGGCAAAAGATGACCAATCGCTCGGACATGCACTCGAGCGTGCGCAACGCCACCGCTCTGCTGCAGCAGGAGGTCGGTCAGGCGGGACGCGTGTCGCTGCCGGCGCCAGTCACTCTCACCGGCGCCACCGGCATCGGTGTGTTCACCGTCGCGGTCAACAGCACTGCGGGCATGTTCATTGGTGAACACCTCATCGTCGGCACGGGTGCCATCGAAGAGACCGTCACACTGACCAACGTAGACACCGGCGCGAACACCATCACGGCGGACTTCGCGTTCGCCCACGTGGCCGGAGCACCCGTGGCGGCGACTGGAGGATTTTCGGCAGGCGTCATTCCGACGACGATGGCCAACGGATCGAGCGGCAACGTGCTGAAGATTGTCGGCGACGTCAATGGCGATGGCCGCATGGTCTACGTCGAGTACAGGTGCGACCTGGCGAACGGACGTTTGTATCGAAACGTCATGCCGTATAACGCCGTGGCCAAGCCGGCGGTGACCGTTGAACAAATCCTGCTGACGAACCTGATGACGAACCCGGTGAACGCGGCTGGGGTGAATCCACCGTGCTTCACGTACCAGGAGCGCACGTTTGCCGGGACGACGTGGGTGATTGGCGTGGCCATCATGACCACGGTTCGATCGCAGCAGAGGGATCAGAACACCGGTGACTTCCAGCGCGTCACGAAGGCGCTGCTCAATGTGTCGCCACGAAACGTCGTCAACGTATGGACGAGCGCCAGTCTCGGCAACACCAACCGGATGCAGCCACTGCCGCCATCGGTGGTTCAACTGCTTCCCTGAGGGATGGATAGATCATGCGGACGCTGAAAACGCTTCGATCTGACGAGCAGGGTATTGCGCTCGTCATGGCGCTGCTCATGGTGCTGGCAGTGTCAGTGGTCACCGGTTCTCTGATAATGGTGGCCAGGAGTGAGGCGCTGTCAAGCACGAGCTATACCTCGATGTCGCAGGGGCGCTACGGCGCCGAATCGGGAATCCACGCGGCAGCCAACTATTTTCTGAACACGTATGCAGCCCCGACGGCGGCGAGCGCGACGGATCCGTTTGCCTTTTACGACATGTCGGGGTCGCCCGTCAGGTTGGTCGCCAACGGACGCCCGGTCGTACTGTCGAGTGATCCGGCTGTGGCGTCGAATTATCCCTACCAAGCCACCATCGATGCGTTTGTCGCGAATTCAGTTGGCAGCCTGAACGTCAACGGCGCGCCGGTCGTGCATAGTGCACGCGCAACGCTGGTGTCGATGTCCACGGTGACGGATTACTTCACACAACTGCCGATGACGATTCAGACCTGGCAGATCACAGGGGTCGGCCGCATCAATGGATCTGGCCGGGCGCTCGTCGAGGTCGAGGCGACACTCGAACGGCGCCCGACTCCGGTCTTCGCCTACGCGGCGTTCGCCACCTACGACGGGTGCAACGCGATGAGCTTTGGCGGAGGCGCCGACACCCACAGCTACGATTCCGCGAATCTCGCGTTGGGCATCGCCGACACCGGCGGCAACGTTGGCACCAATGGCAGCCTCGATGGTAACGGTGGCACGACCCAGATCAACGGCACGCTCTCCACGCCGCGAGCGGGTGTCGGCAACTGCACAACGAACAACGTGACCGCGTCGACGATCTCGGGTTTCGCTACCGTGGAGGAAGGTCTGGTCCAGCTCCCGCAACCGATCACGCTGCCGACGCCTCCAACTCCGAGTGCGGGGACAACGGACTTTCACTTCACGAGCGCCAACGGTTGTGCCGGTGCACCCTTCTGCGTGGTGGTCGGCAGCCCCGCCAAACCGACGATTGTCCCGCCGAGCGCGAGCACGGTCGTGCCCATGCGCGACGTCGATCTGAACGGCAGCTCCGAGGTTCACCTCAGGGCGGGCATTTACGAGGTTAACAGTCTCGTACTGAACGGCGGCGCCAAGATTGTCGTGGATTCAGGTCCGGTGATCATCAAGGTCAAGGGTCAGGGCGTGACCACGCCGCTCGATCTCTCCGGCGGCGGCGTGTCGAACCCGTCAATGAATCCGCAGAATCTGCAATTCGTCTACGCCGGCACCGGCAACATCAAGATCACCGGCGGTAGCCAGACGGCAGCGCTCGTCTACGCGCCCAACGCGTCGGGGGCCTTTAACGGTTCCAGCACGGACTTCTACGGGGCGGTCGTCACCAAATATGTCACCTCGATGGGTGGGTTCAGCTTGAACTACGACCGGCGGCTGCAGAATACGGTGATGACCGCCGGCCCCCCGATGATGACCGCGTTCACCTGGAAGACGTTCTAATCAATTCGGCGGACGGGGAATCGGGCCACGCCGGCACCGGCGTGGCCGCGTACGACGCGTGCGCGAGGCGCGACTGGAACAGCGCGGTCTCCGACGCGAGGAACTGCAGCTTCAGCGCGAGCCTCGCCAGCACGTAGAGCTGCGTGGCGAGGAACCCGAGCCAGAGTGCAGCCCCGCCCGCTCGCGCGCCGGGCGCAACCAGGGCCCAGACCGCGATCACGATCAAGAACGCAAGGCCGTTCAGGGCGTAGAGCGACGCGACACGCCCGCGCTGCCGCCAGACGAATCGAATCGCGGCAGATAGCGCACCGAGCGCGCTGCGGCGATCCTCCACCACGATGCGGATCTTCGCGTAGTCGAAGATCACGTTGACCACCACGAGCAGAGCCCCGAACAGGACGTACAGCACCACGCGCGAGAAGAACACGTCTCGTTCTACAGACATCGTGCGCGTGCGATCGGCGAACCACTCGAGAAACAGCCAGGGGTGGACGTAGGCAAACAGCCACCAGTAAACCAGCCCCGACACGATGGCCAGGCGCAGCAGTCTGAAGACGTGTACGCCCGATGCGGCGAAGAAGCCTGCTGCGCGGATTGGCCGTTGCCGCGCATAGCGATCGATGATGCCGCCAAGGAGGAAGGTCCAGGCGAGCAGATACAGCGCGAGGGCTCCGGCGATGGGTGCATTCTCGCGCTGACCGTCGAGCACGCTGCTGATGTTATCCAGCGTGGCCGCGAATCCGATGATGGTCGGCGAGAACGTCGTCCCGAGGCCGGTGGCCTGCGACGTGAACTCCTGCCACCAGTCGTAGTTCACGCCGTTGGCGGCGCCTTCGGCGGCGAGGCTGGCGCCGAGGTGTGCCTGCAGCAGCCCGCGCATCGTGATGGCCAATGGCAACGCGAGCACGACCGTCATCGCGTAGACGCCGACGAGCAGCGCGGGAGCGGAGCGAAGCCGCGCCCAGCCCTCAGAGAAAGAACGCATACGTGACCATCAGGTCCTGCAGCCAGCCCATCCACCGCGCCGCCCATCCGAGGCTGGCGTCGCCGCTGCGCGGCTCGAGCGTCCGGCTGTTATTGGTGTAGGCGGTATCCAGGAGCAGCACCCGCCGCGAATCTACCTGCACATGTGCCGCGCGGGACGTGCGGTCGTAGACGTAAATCGCCCGCCGGTCGATCCCGTTCCACTTCTCGGTGATCTCATGGCCGTCCGCGAACGTCGTGAGGACGTCTACCGGAAACGTTGCCTCGCCGTAGCGCCTCACGATGACCGTCGTCCGATACGTGCCCTCGTCCCGCCGTTCGCTGACGAGATCCTGGACGCCGTAGTCGAAGGTATTCGAGCTGCGATAGACCTGATCGAAGAACCACGTGAGGTCCTGGCCGCTGACCTCGTTGACGATCCGAAAGAAGTCCGCCGGCTGCGGGTGCTTGAATGCCCAGCGCTGGAAGAACGTGGCCATGATCCGCTGCATGACCGGCCAGCCGAGATGGCGCTCGAGCGTGTGCAGCCAGAGCGCGGTCTTGTTGTAAGACATGGTCGAAGCGGTCGAGGGCCAGTAGCGGAATGTCGGCGTGGCCTGCACGTCGGCCTCGGGGTTGTCGCGATAACCCGCCATGCGATCGTTGTCGAGGCGCGTGAAGGCGATGTCTGGAAACGACCACGGCACGTGGCCGCCGAAGTAGCGCAGCTCCCAGCGATTGTCGGTGAAGGCTTCGTCGACCACACGCGCGGTGAGGTAGGTGTTGATCCCTTCGTCCATCCACGCGTGCTCGAATTCGTTGGTGCCCACCATGCCGTACCACCACTGATGACCGGTCTCGTGTGCGACGGTCATCTCCGGCGTCTGGCGGGTGCGCGACGGAAGGTAGCGGGCGCGGCCGGTAAAGAACGTCGGGTACTCCATGCCGTCGGCCTGGCTCTGGAACGCCGGGTCTACGACCGTTGCGTGGCCGTACGGATACGGGCCGAACCATTCGCCATAGCGCTTCAGTACCGCCTCGGTCGCAGCGAAGTAGCGCTCTGCCTGGCCCCGGTGCTCGGGCTGCAGCAGCACCCGTATCTCGACCGGCGGCAACGTCGGATGCGTGAACGTCCGCGCGAGATCGATGTAATCGGGGCTCGCCGTCCACGCGAAGTCGTGCACGTCCTCCTCGTGATAGCGATACGTGGTTGTCCCATCGCTGTTGTCCATGCGCGCTGTCCGCCGTCCCGTGGCGCCGACGATGAACGGTGAGGGGACCGTGATGCGCACGTCATAGACGCCGAAGTCGGCGTAGAACTCGGTGGGCGCGTGGAACTGGTGCGTGTTCCAGCCGCTGTCTTCGAGGACACCGAGCTTCGGGAACCACTGGGCGATGAAGTAGAAGTCCTCGACGTAGCCGGTGCGCGCGACCGGCCGCGGGATCGTGCTGGTCCAGGCAAGCTCCACCTGAATCGTCTCATTTGGCTCGACGCTGCGACCGAGCGGCACGGCCATCACTGTGCGGTCGAGCGCGTTACCATCGTCAGGCGCGATGAAGTGCATGTGCGACGTGAGATCGCGGGTCGAGCCGGAGGGTTCGTGAAGACGGACCGAGCTGACGTCCATCGCGCCCCAGCCGTCGCGCGGTGGGGCGGTGTAACTGCGGGTCATCTTCCGCTCGCGCAGCCAGGTCGAATCCGCATTCCGCCAGGCGTTCCAGTAGAGATGAAACTGCAGCTCTGAGGTCGGCTTCGCGCTCGTGTTGCGCCAGCGAATCATTTGACGGCCGCTCAGCGTGCGGGCGGCGTGGTCGAGGCGCACGTCGATGTCGTAGTTCGCGTTGCGCGGCGATCGAGCACCTGGTTCAGGCGTGTCGTTGGTCTGAACGGACTGACCGCGCGTGCCAATGGCGCCAACCGCGAACACTGCGGCGAGGAAGAGCACGACGCGTCGATCGGGCACGGGTCGAATCTTACCTATAATCGCCGCCATGATTCGTGTGATGCACGTCGGGTTGGGACCGATCGGCGCGCTGGTCGCGCGGCAGATCGCGTCGCGCAAGGGGTTCAGGATTGTGGGTGCGGTGGACGTCGATTCGCAGAAGGTCGGCCGCGATCTGGGCGACGTCATCGAGGCTGGGCGAAAGTTGCGCGTGCGCGTGACCGATGATACCGGCCGGACGATCACGGCCACCAAGCCCGATGTCGCGGTGCTCTGCACGAGCTCCTCGCTGAAGGTCGTGCTTCCGCATTTCGAGGAGATCCTCAAACGGCGCGTCCCGATCGTGACGACGACCGAGGAAGCCGCCTATCCTGCGCCGCGCAACCGCAGGCTCGCCACCAGGCTCGACGCGGCGGCGAAGAAAGCCAGAGTGGCAGTGCTTGGCACCGGGGTGAATCCGGGATTCACGATGGACGCGCTGCCGATCGCGTTGTCCGCCGTCTGCGAGCGCGTCGATCGCATCGAGGTGCACCGCGTCCAGGATGCGCGTATCCGGCGGCTGCCGTTTCAGCAGAAGATCGGCGCCGGTCTCACGCGCGAGCAGTTCGAGCGGCAGGTGGAGCTGGGGACCGTCCGTCACGTCGGCTTCACGGAATCGATTCAGATGATCGGTGATGCGATGGGCTGGAAGCTCGATCGCATCGTGGACGATGTCGCGCCGAAGATCGCCGAGCAGGCGGTGGCGAGCGATCTGCTGGCGGTGAGGGCAGGGCAGGTCTGCGGCGTCGTCCAGAATGGCGTGGGCTACATGAAGGGTGTACCGCTCGTCACCCTTCGGCTGGAGGCGTATCTCGGCGCACCCGATCCGTACGACTCGGTGCTCATCGAAGGCTCGCCGCGCATCTACTCGAAGATCGCCGGCGGCGTGCATGGCGATATCGCGACCGCGTCGATTACCGTCAACTCGATTCCCGCGGTGCTGACTGCGCCGCCCGGGTTGCGGACGATGCGCGACATGCGGCTGCCGTCGTTCTTCAGCGGTACGTAGTGTCCGGCTTCAGCCGGAGTCTCACGATTCGCCGAATGTCCACCCGTCGCTTGCGCTGCGCGATCGGTTCACGAGCAGCCGCTCGATCGTCCGTTCGATTCGGCTGCGGTTGGCGTCGCTGAGCTCGGCGAACCGTACTGCGAAGCCGAAGTTGTCGCGCAGGTGCAGCGTTTCCGCCTCTACGGTGATCCATCCCTCGCCGGGAAGATCGATCTGCAGCGTGATGCGACGGCCGCTGGCGACGTCGTAGTAGCACTCGACCAGACAGCCGCCGGTGCTGAGGTCATGGATGCGCAGCGGCGTGGGCAGCGGTCCGACGCGACGCGCTTCGAACGGACCGGCGACGCGCAGCTCGCAGCGTCGCGAGGCCTGCCGATCGGATCCGCCGAATTCGGGACGCGGCCGACGCGGAGGAACGAACGCGTCAGTCATCGTTGGCCTCCCCATCGATGGCCGTTGCATCGTCCTCGGCCGGCCGATCGGACTGGCGATCGATTGCCCGGCCGATGCGGCTGCGCGTGTCGTTGTCGAGCCGGATGAACTTCACGGCGAACGTCTTGTGACCCGCGATGTAGCTGCAGGCGGATGGCGTTGCCGCTCAGCGTGCCGAAGCTCATTTCCACGAGACAGCCGTGGCGCGTGAGGTCGAAGATGCGGACCGGGACGTCGGTCGTGCCGAGGCGATAGCCCTCGAGTGGACCCGCGATCTGGCGGACGCGTGTCGAGTCGGGTTTGCGAGCATCGGCCATGATCTGCGCCAGCGTGGAGAAGTACGCCCACGGTTGTCCCCTTGATGAGTAAGGGGACGGCAGCCGGCCGAAAAATAGAGGGAGCGAATAAATCGCGTGCGCGGCCCTCAGCGGGTCAGGCGCTGACGGCCGTGCTTGCTGGCGGCTCGATGCCGAAGCGCTGCCGCTTCAGGTAAAGACCCTTCCGCGACAGACCGAGCATCGTCGCGGCGTCCTCGATGCGGCCTTCACACTTCTTCAACGCGTATTGCACCATCGTCTGCTCGAGGTGACGGACGGCGGCGGCCATCGGCTGATCGAGGCGGACGACGACCTCGGTCGAGTCGAGGGTGCGTTCGGACGCAGGCACCGTCCGGCGCGAGGCCGTAATCTCCGGCGACAGGTGCTCGGGCATCAAGACCGCGCTCGTTTCCGCGAGGGCGGCGAGGCGGCGCATCTCGTTGGCGAGCTGCCGCACGTTGCCGGGCCACTTGTAGAGCATCAGATACTCCATCGTGTCCTCGGACAGCCGCAGATCGCCCTTGCGATATTCGAGGGCGTGCTTGCGCAGATAGTGATTCGCGAGCGAGGGAATTTCGACGCGGCGCTCGCGGAGCGGCGGCAAATGCAGGCGCACGATGCTGAGGCGGTAGAAGAGGTCGACGCGGAAACGGCCATCGCGGACCAGGGTTTCGAGGTCGGCGTTGGTGGCGGCGATGACGCGGACGTCGACGCGGGCGGGCTGGGTTTCGCCGATCGGGTGGACCTCGCCGGCCTCGAGGAAGCGCAGCAGCTTCGGCTGGACGTCGAGGCCGGTGTCGCCGATTTCGTCGAGGAAGAGCGTGCCGCCGGCGGCGGCGCGGATGACGCCCTGGAAGTGCTCGACGGCACCGGTGAAGGCGCCGCGGCGATGGCCGAACAGCTGCGAGTCGAGCATGTCCTTGGGCGTCGAGGCGCAGTTGAAGGGCAGGAACGTCGCCGTGGCGCGGTTCGAGCAGGCGTGGATGGTGCGGGCGAGCACTTCCTTGCCGGTGCCGGTTTCGCCGGTGATGAGCACGGGCACGGTGGTTGTTGCGATGCGGCGCACGGTGGCGAGGAGCGACTGCATTTCCTCGGCGATGAAGATCGCGTCGCCCTGGTCCTCGACCGGGTCGGCGGGCCACAGCGCCGCGCGGCTGCGCTCGGCCTCGCGGGCGCGCTCGAGCTCGAGTGCGGCACGGCCGATGCGAAGGATGTCGCTCAGGATGATTGCCTTGAACGGGTCCTCCGGCGGGTCGCATACCAAGCGGAGGCTGCTGCCGCGGTGGTCACCGAGTGCAAGGACGCTAGAGGTCTCTGCATCCGTGCTCTTATCTCCGATTGGCTTCGATGTCAGCCGGACGCTCGTTGAACAGCGCACGTCCTCGATCAGTTGTTTGAGTTCCTCTCCTAAGAGTCTGCGGTTATATGCCAAGTCGAACGCTGCGGCCAGCGAGTTCACGGCGCGGAACGAATGTATCTCTGGAGTGCTGTCGAAAGCATCTGGCTGCGGCTCTGTATAAACCCCGCCGATACCCTGGACCTGCTCCGTTTCATGTAGGCGCGCACCTCGCTCGCCCATGACACGCATTGCGCGGGCGTTGAAGCGAGTTGAGAGATAGCTACTCTGCTCGCGAATCAGGTCCGAACAGACTTCCATGAAAAGACCCTGATACTCGCGATTAGCGAGAGCGTCGATCTTCACCGCGCGAAGGACGGCGATAGCAGCGAGACGCTGCGAACCTCCCTTGTGATGGGCAAGCGCCTTTAGGAAGAGAGCAACTCCCAGGAAATTGGTGTCATGCATTGCACCAGCTTCCCGAATTGCAACGTCTGCGACAGTCCCAGCTTCGGCCCATCTAGACTGACGCATGAGAAGTCTGAGTCTTGTAATGAGACTTGACCGAAACGGCCAGGAACGAGTTAAGCCGGGAGTCTGTTCGATCTCGCTCAACGCATCCAAGGCTCGCTCGCACTCATCCAGTCGTCCTGCCGCCAGATGTAGCTGTCCTAAACCCTCCATCGTCCCGAACAGAACTTCACCAACGCTTTCGGCCGCGAGTCGATTGAGCGTTGTTTCCGCGTCTGAAAACTTACCGAGTTGAATTTGAAGGTGTCCGCTGTTGTTTGCGACGATCGGCTCTAGAGCACCTGTGACGTCAGCGAGTTTGCTCGCCCGCTTCAAATGTCGTTCGGCCGCCTTCAGATCGGAATTCAAGTAGTCGATACAGAAACCGTTTAGTGCGCACAGTTGCTCCAGCCATGCGTTGGGATATGACTCGAGCAATTGGCTTGCGATTCTGAGATGACGACGCGCCTCATCAAGACCGCCCACTTGCGCTTCGTGCTTGGCCACGGATTCATGAAGGAGCGCTGTGAGGTGTGGATCACCAGCGCGCGTTGTCAGAGCCCTCACGTCGGTGAGAATCGATTCAACCCCCCGAATCGGCGGGTTCTCAGAGATCAACCTGAACGCCATGAGCAACGAGGTCGCCTCGCATCGAAGGTCACCAGACTCTTTGGCCAGACGAGCTGACGTCTTTAGCCTCATGAGCCCTTCCTCGATGAGGCCAGACTCTCTTGCGATTAGTCCGAGGATTAGTTCGCAGCGTGCGTGGAGCGGACCTGGCGGCAGTCGCTGACCTAGTTCCACTGCCATCCGCTTTGCTCGACTAACCTGACCGGTACGAACCATCGCCTCCGCAATGATCAGCAGTTGCTCGCCCGTAAACGAAGTGTCAGCGCGTTTGTCGAGGATCGCGACGATTTCTTTGAACTTGCCTAAACGATACAGCGATTCAACCAATGAGACCCCTGAGCTCATGGTGATTCTCCGGTGCTGCTAGGCAGCTCGGGCTTGGTGAAGTCTAACCTTGCCGCTGCGCGAACGTAACCAATCTGCCGGCACCCGGTCGACTCTTCGCGAAGTGCTGAGAGAGCGCCTCGGCGAGTCGCTCGAATGCATAGACGTGACGATGGTTGAACGGGTCGATTCTCGAAGAGTAACCGGTTAAGACGCCATGCAACTCACCATCGGATCCCAGAATTACCGGTGCGCTTATTGTGCTTCGAGGCTGAGGTTTGACTAGAGTGGCACTCTCGCCAAGATCCAGCATCGCATCGGAATTGCTAATAGCCTTCTTATTTGCGGCCACCCAGCCGGTTACTCTCTCGCCAGGCCGGATTGTAAGCCCTACGAGCGCCCTATTATCATCGCCACTCGCATAAACGCAAACGAGTTCGTCTGCGGCCGGCATGTATTGGAAGTAGGTACAGACGGTTGACGGTGTGAGCTGGCGAACACATTGCGACAGAGTCTTCATCGCATCGATGGTGCTCTTCGCCTCAAGCACACTCTGTCGCGCGACGCTCAACGCCGTATTATCAGCAGCCGACGCTCGAATTTCCTCGAGGGGGCCTATCGTCTGGCCTCCGAAGGCTGTCTCGCTGGGATCAATTAGCGACCGCGCCTGCTGGCCAGCCGCATGAGCTAGGTCGGCGATCTCCGGATACGCGTCGATGAACGTATCAACGACGAGAGGGTCGTACATCGTGCCGCGTCTGTCTTTAAGAATCGTAAAGGCGTCATCTGGGTCCAGGCGAGGACGATATGGTCGATCGGAATTCAACGCATCGAAGCAGTCAACCACCGCAAGAATTCGAGCCCCGAGCGGAATGTCGGTGCCGGAGATTCCCGTCGGATAGCCCTTCCCATTCCAGTTCTCGTGATGGTGTCTAACGATCGGCACGACTGGATAAGGGAAGCGAATCGATGACAGGAGGTCGGCGCCGATAGCAGCATGCCGCTTCATCGTCTCGAACTCAGCAACCGTGAGTTTGCCTGGCTTGTTCAGAATGTGCTCGGGAATGGCGAGTTTGCCCATGTCGTGGAGCAACGCCGCGGCTTCGATCGCCTTGAGCTGTCGGTCGTTATTGACGCCCAGCCTTTTCGCGAGTTCGACCGCGTATACCTGAACCCGGCGGATATGACCGTGTGTGATCTGGTCCTTAGCGTCAACGGCCATCGCTAGTGTTTCGATGGTTGACAGATACAGGTCATTTACTTGCGCGACGTGTCGATTCGCATCTGCCAGGCGTCCTAACGATGTTCGGAACGTGAGGTATGTGATTACAAGAAGCGGAACGATGACACTCAGGGCAGTGAAGTCGATGCGCTGTCGATAGGTGACGAGCAGCATCGCTACGCAGGCACCTCCGACGTAGTTGAGGCCGATCCAGACGAAGTTGTTTTTCCAAATGTCGATCGGTGACTGGCCACGTTCGCTAGCGACTGCGACTGCGATCAGGGAGCTATTAACCGCAAAGTAGGTGGCTGCCAGAAGAGAGACCGGAACGAGTAACTGCTCGAGCTGCGGCGACGATGGCGTTTCGGGTAGCAGAAATTTGAATAGGTGCGCTGCGATCCAAATCGCTGCAGAGCCTGCGGAGACATTGAAAATTGCTCGTACTCGAGGGCGGGCGCCCCCGTGCGACCAACTCGTCATGATGAGTGTGTCGCACGCTACGATGACCGTTGCGCCGGACGGACCGAAGAAAAAGACAGCCGCGAATACGAAAGCCTCGGAAACTGAAAGACGAGCGCTGATTGTCGGGAGCTTTATACTGAACGTGCCCGTCAGGAACGTCAGACCCGCTAGGTACAACCACTGCTGGCCTGGCGGGTGAAGCAGCAAGTCATACGCTGACGCCCCTACAACGTAAGTGCCCATCGCGACAACGGTCGCAATGTAAAACCGGGCACGAAACGATAGAGGGGTTGCTCGTTTTTGCATTGACTTGCCGGAGTCGGATATGACCGGCAAGCGTGCTTATCGGCTTACTCGCTCCAAATAATTAGGCCGCGCATCGTTTCTCTCCTCTAAATTCGTGGATACCAGTTCCTAGTCGCCCCAGATGAGGGTGTCGCCCCAGATGAGGGTGTCGCCCCAGATGAGGGTGTCGCCCCAGATGAGGGTGTCGCCCCAGATGAGGGTGTCGCCCCAGATGAGGGTGTCGCCCCAGA
>Ga0111539_10001471_pt1 | contig 31449 bp, 17 predicted proteins | sample RhiMethybrSRZTD1_FD_79667 | JGI IMG/M metagenome (GOLD analysis project Ga0111539, IMG submission 79667) | Populus rhizosphere microbial communities from Tennessee, USA - Rhizosphere MetaG P. TD hybrid SRZTD1 (version 2) (version 2) | ecosystem: Host-associated > Plants > Roots > Rhizosphere >...
GGCGGCAACCCGTGGCGAGCCCATCGGATCGAGGATCGCCGAACCGGCGCCAGGATCAAGGCTATCGACGGACGGCCGCCGCGCGACGCGCACTTGGCGCACGGCGGAGCCGAGCGGCCCGGGGCCCGGGCGATGCCTTGGTGCGGGCGCTCACTGCCTTTACACCGCCGCGTCCGGTCGGCTTTCCGGCGCGCATCTGGCGGATCATCGCCGAGCGCGAGCCGGCGCCGCCGCGCGTCCGCGCGGTGACCCGCGTCCGCGGGGTGACGCGAGCGACCGGCACCGCTTTCCTGGGCAGCACGCGCCGCTCGAGGCTGTTCTTGGGCGCGTCGGGCAGCTGCAGCGAGCGCTTCATCATGGCGTCGACCGCCGACAGCTCGATCGCCGCACGCTCCGACAGGCCGCGCTGGTCGGCGATGGCCATCGCGCGCCGCCAGCCGGAACCGATGGTGCTGCGCAGCGAGCGCCGCGCCGCGTCGCTCGACACCTCCTGCTGGTGGAGGTTCTGCACGCCCTCGAGGTTGGAGACGTGCACGCCGCCCAGGTTGGCCAGGTCGCCGGTCACCACCAGGAGGTCACTGCGAGCGGCGTCGATCTTCTTGGCGCCGCCGGCCGTCTCGGCCAGGTTGGCGCCCTCGGCCAGGATCTTGCGCGCGCCCCGATGGGTGCCCGACTGGATGTAGCGCGGCACCGTCTTCTCGGTCAGGACGTTGCCGAGCGCGTTGACGCCGACGATGTCGGCGCGCACGTCGGAGGCGTCGACGCCCGGCTGCAGCTGGCCGGCCAGCCGCCCGCCCTCGAAGGTGCCGATGTCCTGCCCGGAGGCGATGAACGCGTCGACGTCGGCCAGCCAGGCCTTCACCTGCGCCGGCTTCGCCTTGGCGCCGAGCGGGTGGAACAGAGTGCCCGCCACCTGCTTGCCGTTCACCTTCCACAGGTTCTGGATGGCGATGACGCGGGCGCCGTCCTTCACCGCCGCCATGCCGAACGCGCGGCCGACCTCGCCCCAGCCCTGCGCCACCACGGTGGCACCGCGCAGCTTCAAGCCGGTGCGCCGCGCCGCCAGCCGCGCCGACATCCACACGCCCTCGCCGGTCGACACTCCGCGGTACTCGATGCCGCCGTCCGGATCGATCGAGCCGTCGGCGCGACGGCGCAGCGCCTTGCCGCTGACGCCCGACGACGGGTGCTCGGGGGTGCCGTAGGCCTCGGCCAGCGCCTTCATCTCGGCCGCCTTGGTGTTGACGTCGCCCGCCTGGATGTCGAGCCCGGGCCCGACGTCGCCGCCGGCGGCGCGGAACCCCTGGGCGAACTGCCGCATCAGCGCGGGGCGGTCGACCGCCGGCGAGGCCGGGTCGACGTAGTCGCCGACCTTGGCCTTGAAGCGGCTGCCGACCTTGATGATCCGGCCGGCCCCGACGCCGCCCTTGGCGCCGCGCACGCTCATGCCGTCGAAGGCGTCGCCCGAGGTCCCGAGCTTGCTGTCCATCTTGAGGGCGAGGGCGTACACCTCGTCGCCGAAGACGCCCTTCTCGACCCGGATGCCGCCCTTGTTGGTCTCACTGCGCAGCGGCGCGCCGTCCGGGCCGCGCGCGATCGCCTTGTCGGTGTTGGCCAGCCGGTTCTCGGCGAACCCGGTCCGGTACCAGGGAAACTCGATCTCGGTGCCGTCGTCGAGCCGGGTCACGAAGGTGCCCTTGAGCTCCATGGTCGGGCGCAGCGCGGTGTCGATCTGCTCGCGGGTGTAGCCGAGCAGGCGGGCGTTGCGGCGGATGGCCGCCTGGGCGTCGCGCTTCTGAGCCGCCGCGTCGCGCTTGCCGGCCGCCACCTCCGAGCGGGACAGCAGGCCGGGCAATGGCTCGGCGCCGGCCGCGGCCGAGGCCGCCAGCACTGCCCACACCACCGCAATCATCGCCCGCATGCGCACGCTGGAGCTGGTAGCAATTCCCGAACCCACCTGACGCGCTGTGCAACCGGGCGAGAGGACGTGCGGCCAGTCGGATGAGCGGCCACTCCGGTTGCCATCGGTGGCTCCTGTGCGGTCGTGTCAGTGCGCGCAGCGATTGAACAATTCGCCCGGGCAGTGCGTACCAACCGGCATATGAGCTCATCGACTGTACTCACGATGCTCCTGGTCGCCGCCGGCTCCGGCGCGTTCGCCCTGACGGCCGTCCGCGCGCTCTCCCTGGTGTTCCCGCGCGCGCGCAGCTGAACCGCTTCACCATCGCCCGCCGCGCGCTCTCCCTGGCCGTACGCCAGGATCGCCAGCGAGTGAAAATGTGACTTGATGGTCACGTTTTCTCTCGACCGCCCAGGGCACAATCACTATCGTCCGTCCCCATGCGGCGTCGTACGGCCATCAAGACCCTGGGAGCGCTCGGCGCGGCGGCCGGCGCCCCGCGCTTCCTGACCGGCTGCGGCGACGACATGGGCGGCGGCGACGCCGGTCCGACGCTGCCTCCCGGCATCGACCACATCGTGGTCGTGATGATGGAGAACCGGTCGTACGACCATTACTTCGGCTCGCGCTCGCTCGTCGAGGGGCTGGCCGGCGACGGCCCGCCGCCCGGCGCCTCCAACCTGAACGGGGCCGGCGACGCGGTCGAGATCTTCCCGGCCGGCGAGGTGTGCATCGCCGATCCGCCGCACGGCTGGAATTCCTGCCGCACCCAGCTGGGCGACGGCGCCTGCGACGGTTTCGTGATCGCGTACGAGAACAGCTGGGGCACCGGCGTGCCGCCCGACGCGATGTCGTACCTGGTCCGGGAAAACCTGCCGGTGAGCTACGCGCTGGCCGACGCCTACACCACCTGCGATCGCTGGTTCTCCTCGGTGCTCGGTCCGACCTGGCCGAACCGGATGTACTTCCACACCGCGCAGTCGAACGGGATCACCGCCAACGACCTCCCGGAGGACGGCTTCAAGTGGCCGACCATCTACCACCGGCTCGACAAGGCCGGGGTCGACTGGCGCTACTACTACATCGACGTGCCGGTCATCGCGGTGGCGGACAACCTCGACCTCGAGGGACGGGTCCGCCGCGTCATGCCGGACTTCGTCGACGAGGCGTCGGCCGGCACGCTGCCGCTGGTCTCGGTGGTCGATCCCGGCTTCAGCTACAACGACGACCACCCGCCACACCACCCGCTGGTCGGGCAGCAGTTCCTCTCGCTGGTCTACGGCGCGCTGGCGCGCTCGCCGCAGTGGCAGCGCTCGCTCCTCATCATCACCTACGACGAGCACGGCGGCTTCTACGACCACGTGGCGCCGCCGACCGCGCCCGACGCCCGCGCCGACCAGGGCTTCGGCCAGCTCGGCTTCCGGGTCCCCACCATGGTGATCGGGCCGTACGCCAGGCCGGGCTACGTGAGCTCGGTGGCCTACGAGCACTGCTCGTGGCTCGCCCACCTGGAGAAGAAGTACGACATGGAGCCGCTGACCGAGCGCGACGCGGCGGCCGCCGACATCACCGACTGCATCGACCAGGAGCGCATCGACGCCGGCGATCCGCTGCCGGCCGCCGAGGTGCCGGCCGTCGAGTTCGACGAGTCCCAGCTGCCCGAGCGCTGCAGCAACGCCTACTGGTCGAGCGACGTCCTCGCCTGGGCCGACCAGGCGCGCTTCCCGCGCCGCTGGGACCTGCGCCCGCGCGCGCTCGAGACCGTCCACGACATCGCCGACGTCCTCGATTCCTGGAACCTCGGTCGCATCCGCCGCGGCCGCTGAGAGCGCCGCGATCAGGCCTCGCCGGCGCCGCGCAGCCCGGCGATGAGCGCCGACAGGGATGGGCGCGCCCGCGGCGCCCGCTCCAGGCCGCGCGCCAGCGCCATACCGAGCGCCGTCGGGCCGCGCCAGGGGCGCCCGCGACCGTTCACGATCGCGCCCATCTGTGCGGTCTGGGTCTCCCCCTCGAACGGGTGCTCGCCGGTGAGCCAGACCGCGACCACCGCGCTCAGCGCGAAGACGTCGGCGGCCGGGCCGATCGCGGCGGTCTGCATGGTGATGAACTCGGGCGCGGCGAACAGATGATCGAAGAGAGGCATGGCGCCGTAGACCGGCGTCGCGCCGATGACGAACAGGTCGGCGCGCGGCGCGATGCCCGACAGGTGGAGCCCGCCGTCGCGCTCGGCGAGGTAGACGAGCTCGGGACGCAGACCGAGGAGGACGAGCCCCTCGCCGTGCGCCCGCGCGACCACGGTGGCCAGCTCGGCGGCGAGCTCGACCGCGACCCGTGGCGCGAGCGGCAGTTCGAGCTCCGAGCTCGGCTGTCCGGCCGGCTCCTCCTCGACCATCGCGTGGTGGCTCTCGCCGGCGAGCGGGCCCACGTGGCGGAGCCTGGCGATCCCGTCGACCTGGTAGCCGAGGTCGGCCGCGATCTGCTCGAGCGGCTGCTTCTGCGGGCTGGTCACCGTGACCAGGAGGGAATGGCCCGCGCGGTCGCGCGCGCGGAACATGCCGCGGACATCGTCGCCGCGAATGGCCTCGGCGATGACGATGTCGCCACCGGCGAGGCTGGCGCCCACCGGGAACTCGCCGTCGCCGCCGGTCGCTCGGTCCATCGCCGTCACCATACCGCCATGAGCTCGCGGGCGCTCGGCCGCCGCGCGGGATCCGGATCGAGACCGGCGCGCAGCGCGTCGATGAGCGTGTCGTCGAGCGGAAGCGGCAAGGGCGGCGGACCGGCCGCCATCGCCGCCGCCTGGGCCGCGTGATCGGTCGCCGCCCCGATCTCGAACGGCGAGCGGCGCTTGAGGAGGAAAGCCAGCACCGCGCAGGCCGAGAAGACGTCGGCGGCCGGCCCCGGCGCCTGGCCGCGGCCGATCTCCGGCGCCTCGTAGAGGGCGTGCCACGGCGAGTCGACTCCGGCGCCGGCGTGGAGGAAGGCCGGCCCGCGCGGGGCCAGCCCGACCACACCGGAGCGCCCGTGGTAGACCAGCTCGGGGCGGATGCCCGCCAGCACGACCCCGGCGTCCGCCGCGCGCGCCGCGATGTCGAGGATGTGGCGGAAGCGCTCGAGGGCCACCGTCGATGTCATCGCGAACCCGGGCATCGCGAGCGGATCGCCGTCGGGCTCCCGCTCGACCAGGAGCGACAGGGAGCGGCCGCCCTCGTCGACGCGGCCGGCGGCGACGATCGGTGCGACACCGGCGATCTCCGCGCCGGCCAGGCGGCGGGCGAGCTCGTCGTCGCCGTCGCTGGCGGAGCGCACGGTGACCACGACCGGCTCGCCGCCGGGCAGCCGCCCGCGCGCCACCCCGCCGTCCGGTCCGCCGCGCCGCCAGCCGACCAGCTCGACGCCAGGGCCGACCGGCCAGACGACCCCGCGCACCTCGCCCTCGAACAGCCAGCGGTCGGCCGCCGTCCGCTCGGCCGGGAAAGCGCGCGCGACGTAGGGCGCCAGCGGGCGGGCGCGCGTCGCATCGCGGGCGGCGCCCGAGACGGTGTGGAGCGCGTGCAGGAACAGGCGCGGGTGGTAGTCGGCGCGCGGACCGGACAGCCCGGGCGCCCGCAGCACGGCGTCGACCCACGCCGGCGGGATCGCGTCCACCCGCAGGACCGCCCCGACCAGGGCGCCGGTGATGGCGGCGTTGGTGTCGGCGTCGCCGCCGCGGTTGGCCGCGTCGATGACCGCGCTCCTGAAGTCGCTGCCGTGCAAGAGGTGCCAGAAGGCGAGCCGGAAGGCGACCCGGACGAACCCCGCGCTCTTCTGGAGGTGCACCTCGCCCCGGTAGAGGTCGGGGTCGTCCTTCTCGGCGGCTTCGAGGTCGGCGGTCAGGTCGGCGCCGGCAGCCCGCACCTCGGACGCCAGATCCGGGTGTCGGGTCAGGAGGACGGCGAGCGCCGGCTCGATCTCGCTCCGGGCCGCGCGCCAGGCCCCGCGCGCGCTGGCGCCGCGCCCGACCGCGTGGGCGATGGCCGCGTTGTAGAGGGCGCAGGCCAGCTGACAGCGCGGATCGACGTGGGTGATCGCCGAGTCGGAGAGCGACAGCGCGCGACGCTCCTCGGCGAAGGGCGCCAGGAAGACCCCGATCGGCGCTGTCCGCATGAGCGAGCCGTTGCCCGCCGGCTTGAGGCCCTGGGCCTCGTCCCACACCCGGCGGCCGGCGGCCAGCGCGTCGCCCATCGACTCGGCCAGGGCGAGCGCCTTGCGGGTCTGGATGCCGATGTCGAAGCAGACCTTCGACCAGTCGATGTAGCGCGCCGCCAGGTACTCGACCGAGATGTCGCGCACGCTGACCCGCAGCTGCTCGGCGAGCGCGGTGGCCATCTGGGTGTCGTCGGTGACCTCCCCCGCCTCCAGGCCGAAGGGGCCGCCGCCGACCACGTCGACCAGCGGACCGGTGGCGAGCGCGGGGAAGGCAGGCGCCGCCAGCTCCTTGAACTCGAGCGTGGTGCCCAGGGCGTCGCCCACCGCCAGCCCGAGGAGGGCGCCGAGCGCGCCGCGCGGGTCGACCTCGGCGGCGAACCGCTCGCGGAGATCGGCCGGCAGCACGATGTCGCGCCCGGGCCGGGTCATGGTCCGCCGGTCTCGAACAGGCGGCGCGCGGCCGACAGCCACTCGGCCATCGAAGGTCGCCGGGCCGGGTCTCGCTCGAGCCCGGACTCGAGCAGAGCGCGCAGGCCGTCGGGCGCCTCGAGCGGCCGGCGCGCGTACATCTGGATCGCCACGGCGCGCGCGGGAGAACCATCGCCGTCGAACGCGGGGCGTCCGGTCGTCCACTCGGTGGTCAGCGCCGCGAGCGAAAAGACGTCGGAGGCGGCGCTCCGCGCGCCTCCCGCCAGCACCTCGGGCGCGTGATAGACCCAGGCGAACAGGTCCGGCAGCCCGAAGCTGGGCCGCGACGCAGTGCGCACGAACTGCTCGGCGCGGGGCGCGATGCCGGAGATCGCCAGCCGGCCCGCCTCGGCGGTCAGGTAGATGAGCTCGGGGAAGAAGGCCCCGATGACCAGGCCGGCGGCATGGGCGCCCGCGGCGATCTCCGCCACGCCGATGCCGAGCGACAGCCCGACGCGCGGAGAGGGCAGCTCGGTGAGCGCGGCGATGGGCGCGCCGGGCGGTTCGTCCTCGACCATGCCGTCGAACGGGCCAGGGCCGCCGGCAACCTGGCCGACGTAGCGCAGCCGGGCGATGCCGGGCACCTCGAGCGCGAGCTCGCGCCGGAGCTGCGACGCCTTGACGGTCTGCTCGCCGGCGATGGTGATGAGGACGCGGGCGCCGCTGCGATCCACGCCCCGGTAGCGGCCGCGCCACTTCTCGCCGGCGATCCGCTCGGTGACCGAGAAGTCGCGCCCGCCCAGGTGGGCGCCGATCGGGAAGTCGTCGCCGCCGGCATCGGGCGGCCGCGTCGGAGGAGGAGGAGGAAGCGGATCGCCGCGATCCGCCCCGCCCGAGCCGCCCCCGCGCCGACCGAAGATGCCGAGCAGCTTGGCGCCGAAACCGCCGCTCGCGGCCGGCTGATTCAGCCGGCGCAGCTCCGCGGCCAGCTCGCCGGCGCTCGGGCGGGCGGACGGATCGGCCGCCATGCCGCGCGCCAGGAGTGCGCCCAGCGCCTCCGGACCGCTCCAGGCGCGGCGCCGCCCCGCCCGCATGGCAGCCAGCTGCGCCTCGCCGTCGCCGCCCTCGAAGGGGTGGGCGCCGGTCGCGGCGAAGGCGACCGTCGCGCAGATCGAGAAGACGTCGGCTGCGGCGCCGCCGGGGTCAGCGAGAACCACCTCGGGGGCGGCGTAGCGGACGGGGAAGAGAGGCGGCGCGCCGCCCTCGCCCGCCGTGGCGAGAAACACCTCGGCGCGCGGCATCACGCCGCTCAGCGCGCGCGCCTCGCCCTCGCCGTGCAGGAAGGTGAGCTCGGGCCGGATGCCGATGAGCGCCGCGCCCTCGCGCGCCGCCGCGGCCGCCGTCTCCGCCAGGTCGACGCCGAGCTGCACGGCGGTGGCGAGGCCGAGCGGGCCGGCGATGTCGGCGAGCGGCGACCCGAGCGGCTTGCCCTCGACCAGCGCGTCGTGGCGCGTCCCGTCCGGCGCGGTCAGGGCGAACACGCCGCGCAGCGGGGCGACCCGGTGGAAGCGCAGCGCGAGGGATCGCTCGAGCTCGTCGCGCGAGCGCCGCTGGGCCGGCCCGACGGTGACCAGGGTGCCGAAGCCGCGCGTCTCGCTGCGGTTGCTCGCGTCGTACTGGCCGCGCGCGTCGTCACCGCGCAGGCGCCGCGTGATCTCGACCTCGATGCCGGCCTCGGCGCCGACAACCGCCCCCAGCGGGAATCCGATCCCTGGCGCCCCGGTGCTCATGACTGCTCGGCCGCGCGCTCGAGGCCGCTCACCAGATCCGCCAGGGCCGGCCGCGCGGCCGGATGGGGAACGAGCCCGTCCGCCAGCACCATGCCGAGCGCAACCGGTCCGTTCCACATGCGACCGCGGCCGGCCGCGATGGCCCCCAGCTGGGCGACCGGCGTCTCGCCGTCGAAGGGGTGCTCGCCGGTCAGCCAGAACCCGACCATGGCGGCGAGCGAGAAGACATCCGCCGCCGGCCCGACCACCGGCGCCATCGCCAGGACCTCGGGCGCGGCGAACACCGAGTCGAACAGCGGCCCCATCCCGTAGGCCGGCGTCGCCTCGGCGACGAAGGCCTCGGCGCGCGGCGCGATACCGCTCAGCCGGAGCCCGCCGGCGACCTCGTCGGCGTAGACCAGCTCGGGGCGCAGGAAGCGGATCACCTCGCCGCCCGCGTGGACCGCCGCCAGCGTCTCGGCCACCTGCCGCGCCAGGCGCGCGGCGGCCGGCGGCTCCAGGGGCAGAGCCAGCTCCGCGCTAGGCACCCCGGACGGCTCGTCCTCGACCATTGCGGCGAGCTCGCCGCCCGGGCCGGCGAGCGGGCCGAGGTGGCGAAGCCGCGCGATGCCCGGCGTCCGGTAGCCGAGCTCGCGCCGGAGCTCCTCGAGCGCCCGCGCCTGGGGGGTGGTCAGGGTGACGAGCACCCGGCCGCCGTCACTGCGGCACAGGCCGCGGTAGAGGCCGCGCCCCGGCTCCCCGCGCACCCGCTCGACCAGCCGGTAGGCGCCGTCGTCGAGGACGGCATCGATGGGGAACCGGTCCCAGCGGGTGCGCCGGGTGCGCAGCCACCTGACCGACTCCCACGCCGCCCGGGCCTCCACCAGGTGGCCGAGGGCGCGGTCGAGATCGTCGGTGTGGGGCGCGCCCGGCCGGAGCGCGCGGGCCGGCTCGCCCAGAACGGCCGCCAGCTCGGCGGCGTCGAGGTCGAGCTGGCCGACCACCTCGCCGGGCAAGGGACCGGGATCGAGCGATTCGCGCGCGGTCGCCCACGAGCGGATGGTGTCGTCGAGCAGCTCGTAGGGGACGCCGGCGTCCTCGAGGCGCTCGGCGAGCGCGCGCGCACTGGTGGTCATGTCGTCAGGCCCCGGCGTCGTCATCTGGCCCGTAGAAGGATACGTCGAACGAGACCTCGAGGCCGAGCGCCGCCAGCGCCGCCATCTGCTCGGGCCACAGGGTCGGGCCGCCGGTGCCATGCGCCGACCACCAGATGCAGTTCACGTTCATCCGGGTGCCGGGAACCAGCTGCAGCTCGAGGAGCTGCTGCCGGGCCGGGGTCAGCCGTTCGATCAGCCAGTCGAGGTGGCGCCGGACGTCGAGCGAGGTGACCTGGCCCTCCGAGGACAGCATCCACAGGCTCTTCGGTGCCGGCCGCACCCTGCCGCTCGGGGTCGCCTCGTCCACTCCCTTGACGCTGAGCCGGGTCGGCGCGATGCCGAGGCGGTCACTGATGGCCCTCGGGTCGAGCACCTCGGGGTAGATGAGCAGCGCGACGTCGGTCCGCTCGCAGGTCGGGTAGTCGTCGTTGTACGGCGTCCGCCGCGCCGCCTGGTTTCCTCCGCCGCCGGGCATCAGCCGTCGCTCGTCACGTAGTCGCCGAGGTTGCCGTACACCAGCCCGTTCATGTCGGTGTAGTCACCGTTGTCGTAGACCCGACCGTGGTGGTCGTTGGGAAGGTCGAATGCCTCCTTGAGCCGCTCGAGCGCGCGCCCCCACTCGCGCCGCGCGTAGTTCTTGCTGAACGTCCGGTTGAGGGCGTCGGCGGTCGAATCGTCGAACGTGTGGCCGCCGGCCTGCAGGATGCGGGCGCTCGGGTCGACCGGAACGCGATCGCCGGCGTCGCCGTCGGCATCCTGGTCGCGATTGCGCTGGCCGCGTTCGCGCCCGCGGTCGCGCCGCCCACCACCCTCGTCGTCGCCGTCGCGGTTGCGCCCGCGGCGCCGGCGGCCGCCGCCCTCGTCGTCGTCGTCGCCACCGCCGTCGTCACGCCAGCGCGCGCCCGGCGCGATCTGCCCACCTGCCGGGTTCGGCGGGATCGGCGTCACCCTGCCCTGCGGCTCGTGGCCGGTGGTGACCGGGATCCATGTCTCGCCCTGGGCCAGAGGCTGGAGGTTGGACGGGGGTGTGGTGTACTGCCCGTGCTTGCTCACCCAGACGTCGCCCGACCAGATCGGGGTTCCATCCGACGCCATCACGATCGCGCGCGTCTTGTAGACCGGGTCGCCCTTCTCGCGGCCGACCAGCTCGATCCCGCTGACGAAGGTCGACACGGTCGGCGCCGGCTTGCCGTCGGGCTTGGTCGGGTAGTCGACCGGGTTGTGGATCTGGCCTTCTGCCTCGCCCTGACCCGGCGCCCGGTAGACATAGGCAGTGTCGAGGCGGAGCACGCCGAGGCCGCCGTTGAAGTGCTGCAGCTGATCGAGTCCGGGAAAGAAGATCTCGCGCTTGTAGCTGCCCCGCTGGGTCATCTCGGAGATCGCCATCCCGCTGCCCATCCTGACCCGGATGAGCGAGGGCACGTGGTCGACCACCAGGGTGACGCCCGGCGGCATGAGGACGCCGTGCTTGTCGCCTCGCACGATCACGAACGAGCCGTTGGCCTGCTGGCCGATCGCCCAGTGCACCTCCGGCATCTCGATGTAGCCATGGTTGACCATGCCGATGTCGGGGAGCGCCGCGGCGTCGCCCATGGCCAGCCGCTTGACCGCCGACTCCGCGGCGGAGAAGTTCGTGAGCTCGAAGCCCACCGCGCGGTGCGGCGCCCCGGTCACCACCTCGATGCCGTCGACCGGCCCCACCTGGCCGCCGAGGCCGCGCGCGCCGGCGTTCTGGGCGTGCTGCTGCTGCGCCCCCATCAGCATGGCCGGGACGTGGCTCGCGAGCTCCATCCGCTCGACGCCGTCCTGCATGTAGACGACGTAGTCGTCCTTGTGCAGGAGCTGGCCGCCGGCGCGGAACTCGACCGGCACCCGGTAGACCGGCGCCGGGTTGCCGTCCTTGCCGGTGCCGAAGGTACCGACGATGCGTGGCCGCTCGTGCATGTGCACCTCGAGGCCAGGCGCCCGACCCGCGGTATCCGCCGTGGTGATGCCGCGGTTCGGCTGGTTGGTCTCGCCGCTCTGTCCGATCATCCCGTTGCCGAGGTGCTGGTACGGCAGGTAGATGATGTGGTCCGGGTGCTGCTGGAGCGTCCGCACCAGGCCGACGTCGGCCTGCGAGCCGGACGGTGCCAGGAGGTGCTTGAGGTCCGGGCTGTTCAGGACGTCGACGATCGGGGTCGGCTTCTTGATCTGGCGGTCCTTGCTGAGCGGGTGGCTGTGGGCCGCCAGCTCGATACCGCCGAAGTGCCTTGCGCCGCGCACGTGATCGAAGTCGCCGCGGATGATCTGGTAGTTGCCGTCGGGCATCAGCGCCAGCGCCCACTCCATCTGCTTCGAGTCGAAGTCGGCCGGTAGCGCGATGCCGAGGCCGCGCAGCACGTCGGAGTTGCCGTCCGCCAGCGCCCGCATGATGTCCTTGCCCTCGGCGAGGCCGAGCGGGCGGGTCTGCACCAGGACGTTCGGGTGGGTCGCGATCAGCGCCGGATCCGTGCTGGAGCGCATCGGGCCGAGCGCCTGCTCGTTGTGCGCGAAGCGCCGCTCGCCCGGCGTGAGCAGTCCGAGCCGCTGGCGCAGCTCGTAGAAGGGCACCCACGAGCGGCCGGGCTCGCGCTGCTTGCCCGCCGCCTCGGCGTCGTGCCCCTGCTCGCCGGCGGCCCGCGGCCCGATGTCGTTGTCCCCGCCGGCCCACGGATCGCGCTGGTTCTGGTTCCGGTTCTGGTTGCCCTGATCCTGCTGCCCGTGCTGCTCGGTCGGGATCTCCTCCATCGTGATGATGGTGGTGTGGTCCTGCTGGGTGCGCCCGGTGACGACGAACTGGGTGCCCGGGCGGAACAGGACCTCGGTCTCGTTCTCGCCGCGCTTGGCCAGCTTGTCGATCCGCTTGCCGGTGGCGCTCTTGATGTGGAACACGGTGGCGCCGCCGGTGAAGCCGCCCTGGTTGCCCTGGCCGGCCGAGGCGCTGGTGAAGGCCTGCTCGGTGATGACCGCGCCGGGCACGTACTGGGCGAGGACCGCGTCGTCGAGGATGCCGGTGCCGCGCTCGACCCAGCCCTCGTGATTGGGCAGCGCCGCCAGCGCGGCGTCGGCTGCCTTGATCTTGCCGGCGTACTCGGTGAGCGCCGCGTGGTCGTTGTCGCGCAGGGCCAGGTTCCAGCGCCGGTAGTGGTAGTCGGTGTAGAGGAAGAGCGCCACCAGCTGGTGGTCGGGGATGTGCGCGATGGTCGGGCCGATCTGCGGATCGAGGCGGGCCTCCTTGATGTGTCCGAGCGCGGTCTCCCACTCCTCCTCGGACACCTGGCTCTTGAGGTCGGCCGCGGTGGTCTGGTCGTTCTGCCAGATGGCGGTCGCCTGGTCGTAGTCGCTCTGCTGCGGCGCCAGGTGCTGCGCGTCGGGGGTGACCGCCGGCATCTGCCGCTGCGTCTGCCGGTTGTGCGCCGCGTTCGGGTCGATGGCGTTCGGGTCGACCGCCGGCATCTGCCGCTGCGTCTGCCGGTTGTGCGCCGCGTCCGGGTCGATGGCGTTCGGGTCGACCGCCTGCATATCGCGCTGGGTCGGCCGGTTGGACGGGTGGTTGGGATCGTTGGCCGGCGCGCCCTGGTGGTGGTCGTCGTCGTGCCGGCCCTGCCCGCTCGGCGTCCTCCGCGGCCCCTGCCCGCCGGCATCGCCGCCCGCCAGGTCGACCGGCATGATCAGGTCGGCCGGCGGCTGGTGCCATAGGTGGCTGCCGCCCAGGTGATCGCTGCCCCACAGCTTCATCGAGTGGAGCCGCTCGTTGCCGGCCCAGATCTCGATCTCGACCTCGGCCACCGGGCTGTTCTTGTTGCCGAACATGTGGCCGTACAGGGTCGGGTTCTTGATGACGATGTTGATTCCGGCGTTGTTTCCGCCCGGCGTCGGGTTGCCCACCTTGCCGCCGCCCAGCGACTGGAACGGGGTCAAGACGGTGTGGGTCTGGATGCGGTGGGCGAGGACGAACACCAGATCGGCGCCCGACGGCATGAAGTGGATGCGGTCGGCGCCGTCGCTGGTGACCAGCTTGACGATGTCGACGCCGCCGTCGGCGTCGACCTTCTTGAGGTGGTTCGAGTTGCGGCCGCTCGGGCCCTTGTCCGGGTGCGAGTGGGCGATCGGCTCGACCCCGGGGAAGCCCTCCCAGTTGACCGCGCCGTCCTCGCCCTTGATGAGGACGTAGGAGACCTGGCCGGTGCCGACGTCGGTCCGGCGCCCGAGCCCCCACTCGTTCTTGGTCGGATCGAAGCCGGGCGGGACCTCGATACCGAGCTGCGGCAGCGAGTCGGTCTTGCCGTTCGCCAGGTCGCGCATGACCTTGAACGCCGTCTGCTCGGAGGTGATCGGCTTGCCGACCGCCGTGTTGGCGGGGACGTTGGCGTCGGCGAACTTGACGGTCTGCACCGTGAGCGGGTTCTGCTTGGCGCGTTCGTGCAGCTGCTCGGTGGTCTCGGCCTCGCGCACGTGCCTGACGAAGGCGTCGCGCTGGGCGTTGCTGAGCGGGCCGTTCTGCTGCTCGAACGCCTGCAGCCCGGCCACCGCGACCTCGGTGCGGATGCGGGCGAAGTCCTTCGCCGAGACGAACGGATCGGTCGCCCCGGCATCCTTGTTGATGTCGGTGAACAGCTTCACCTCCACGTTGTTCTGGAGGTGGTGGCCGTGGGCCGCCAGGTGGCGGTCCACCTTGCGCGACTGCATCCCGTGCTGGGCGTACTGCCCGTGCACCTCGTGGACGCTCTCCTTGTACTCCTGCAGGAGGCCCTTCAAGAGCTCCTCGGGCGCGTTGTCCCAGTCGATCTTGCCGTTCTCCCGCTGGGACATCAGCCACTCGAGGCCGGCCGCGGTGAACTTCTCCTCCGGGTCGCCGAAGACCATCTTGAGGTTCTTGCGCAGGTTGACGGTCCGCTTGCGCGCGTCCTTGGGCGCCGAGAACTCCGGCTTGCCCTTGCCCTTCTTGAGCTTGCCGACCCCGGCGGTGACCAGCGAGGTGACCGCGGCGGTGAACATGTCGTCGGGGGCGCGCGCCAGGATGGCGTCCGACGCCGCCCGCGCCCGCTTGGCGCCGATCTTCATGCCGTCGACCCAGTGCTCCGGGTTGGTCGCCTCGAGGTGGGCCTGGACCACGTTGTCCATCCCCTCGGAGACCACCTCCTCGCTCGCCTCGCGCAGGAACACCGCCCAGATGCTGGGCGGCTTCTGCAGGACCTGCTTGGCCAGGCCCGCCTGAGAGACCAGGCGCGCCCCCTTGCCGAGCACCGACAGGAGGCCCTGGGCGAAGAAGGTGGTGCCCATGGTGACGAGGCCGGTCATCACCTCCTTGGTGATGAGCTCTTTCTCGTCCTTCAGGTCGAACTCGTCCCCCAGGATCTGCTTGTTGACCGCCGCCTGGGCCTTGGCCGAGAGCAGCATGGTCACGCCGCCGATCGCCATCATGCCGATCGGGCCGAGCGCCAGGCCGCCGGTCAGGATGGTGGCGGCCAGGGTGATGAGCACGCTGGTGATGAGCGAGGCCCACATCGCCGCGGTCTCGAGCGCGGTCTTGTAGGAGTCGCGCGCGCGGTCGTTCTGGTCGCGGCGGTAGGCGAGGTTGTCCTTCTCCTGGCCGGTGATCTTGTAGTCGGTGGTGGCGTCGGCGAACGTCTTGTAGAGGAGGAAGGTGGTGACGTCGAGCGTCTGCTTCTCCTCGTTCGCCGTCCCGCCGCCGGCCCGCTGGGCGCCGCTGAAGCGCAGGTTCTTCTGCTGCGACAGCGCCATCTGGCCGACCTCGCCGCGCATGTCACTCTTGAGCAGCCAGATGTCTTCCTTCTTGATCCCGAGCAGCGCCGCGACGGTCTCGGGGCGCAGGTGCAGCGCCCGCGACAAGAGCGCCTCGACCATGGCGTTGTAGCGCTTGTTCTTGCTGATCGAGATCTTCGCCTTGTTCGGGTCGTAGGACTTGTCCGGGGTCAGCGTCCGGTCGTCGCCCATGAACTGGCGCAGCATCGCCTCGAACACCACCGACTCGGTGGCGCGGAACTCGAGGAAGCGGCCGCGCGCCTCCTCCATCTTCGCGACCGCGGGGTCCTTGTCGCCGAGCGGCCCGAGGTCGGTGGTCGGCGGCGGCGCGTCGGCCTTGGCCTTGTCGGCGGCGGCGTCGATCGCCGCATCCGGGTTGGCGTTGGCGTTGGCGGTCGGCTGCGGGGGCGGCGACTTGGGCGACACGTCGGCCGGCTTCTGCTTCGGCTGGCGCGCCTCGACCCGCGACTTGAGGGCGGGCAGCGCCTGATCGAAGGCGAGGCGGTACTGGTCGTACCGCGCCTTCATGGTGTGCTCGGTGGTGCCGCCCGGCGGCCGCTCGAGGTAGGTCGTCCAGTTCTGGATCACCTTCTCGTCGGAGGCCGACCCGATCGCCTCCTTGATGTCCTCCTCGCGGGCGACATCGTCCTTGGGATTCGGCTTGAAGGGCTGGCCGTCGATCTGCGGCATGAGCGGGATGCCGTACCGCTTGGTCGCCTCCTTCGGGTTGGTCTTGCGCAGGCGCTCCTCGTCGGCGTCCTGTTCCTTCTTGGTCAGGATCTTCGACTCGATGAGCTCGTCGGACGGATCCTTCTGGCCCAGCACCGCGGCCTTGACGATTCCGGTCATCTCGCTGCCGGTGATCGGCTGGAGCGTCATCTGCCCGACGTTGGCCGGGTTGTCGTGGAAGGCGGCGAACGTGGTCATGTGCGGCGCCACCGCCGCCCAGATGATCTGGCGAGGCTTGGTCTTGTCGAGCTTGTCGTCCTTGCCCACCGCCGGCAGGTCGGCCTTGTAGGTCTCGACCGCGCCCTCGAGGACGAAGGACCAGCTGGTCTTGGTCCTGAGCGGCGCGCCGATCCGGTGGATCGACTGGTGCACGATGAACCGGACGTAGGCCTCCTTCTGGGCCGCCAGCTGGGCCTCGGCCTGCTTGGCCGCCTCGTCCGCGCTCAGCGGCTTGCCATCGGGCCCGACCGTCTGCGGCGGACCCTTATCGACCAGCGTGTCGTCGGCCAGGCTGCCGCCCTTGCTGCCGGCGCCGCGCGCCCAGAGGCCGTTGCCCGCCTCGTCGGTCGGGACCCGGCCGGCGGTCTCGACCGCCATCTTCATGCTGCCGACCGGGCCGGCCAGGTACTCGCGCGCCACCGCCTGCTGCTCGGCGTCGAGCGCGGCCATCACCTGCACCTGCAGCTGCGGGTTCCGCTTGAGCGCCTCGAACTCCGGCTGCGACAGGCTGGTCAGCGCGTCGAGGGTCTTCTGGCCGTCGGACTTGGCGCCGGCCGCCTGGGTCGACGAGCGCGACACCTCGTCGAGCTTGCTCAGCCCGCTGCCGCCGCCGCCGATGCCCTCCTGCAGCGCGGCCAGCGCCTCGCGGTAGTCCTTCTCCTCGCGCAGCCGCATGCCGAGCAGGCGCATGTAGTTGGGATCGGCCAGCCGCTGCTTGCGCTGCTCGAGCGACATCTGCCTGATGTCGGCGAGGATGTCGTTCTTGCCGGCGCCGCCCACCACCGCCCAGTCGCGGGCGTCGGCGGTGCCGTTCTTGATCATCGACTCCATCTCGGCGAACTCTTCGGTGGTGAGCTCGCTCTTCATGATGGCGCGCACCGAGTCGTTCGATGCCAGCTTGAGGCACGCCTCGCCGACCCGGCGATCCACTTCCTTGTCGATCTGATCCTGGCGCGGCGGAGCGTTGCCGGCCTGCACCATGCGCGTCACCTCGCCGCGCACGTCGGCGTTGAACTTGAGGCGCATCTGCCGGACGTAGAGGCGGATGTCCTGGCGCATGCCGTCCTCGTCGGTGCCGCCCCACAGCTTGCGCTCCGACCAGCTGCCGCCGTGCGACCGCGAGTAGAGGCGGTCGGCCAGGTCGCCCTGCCCGGTCAGGATCTTGTAGACCCGCTCCTCGTCGTACTGCTCGAGGTGGGCGTAGAGCTGGTTCATCAGCTCGCCGTCGGCCAGCACCTGCTTGCGCTCGGGCACCGTCAGCTCGTCGACGATGAGCTTGATCTCGTGCTGCGAGTCGCGCTTGCACGCCGCTAGCAGGCGGGTGCGCACGTCGAGGTTGCCGCTGGTCGAGATCGACAGCATCCCCTCGAGCTCGGCGTCGGTCGACCGGCTCTGGATGCCGGTGTAGCGGTTCAGCGCGCCGGCCGCCTGGCCGCCCTTCTCGGTCAGGTTGGTGGCGACGTCGACCCGGTAGGCCCACTGGCCGCCGGCAAGGGCGAGCGCCCCGGAGTTGGGCATGTTGGAGAACGCGGCAGCCGCGTTGCCGAGGCTGATCTCGCTCGATCCCCGCTCCAGCCGGCCCTTCTCGGCCTCGCGCGCCATGATCATCTGGCGGATGTAGAACGAGAGGTCGAAGCCGCCCGACAGGCTGCGGAACTCGGCGCGGATGAGCGCCTGCTCCTCGTCGTTGTGCTCGGCCAGGATGGTCTGGATGAGATCCATGCGGGCGCTGCTCAGCAGGATCTGCCAGATCTGCGCCGCCTTCTTCTCCATCACCTCCTTGGTGAAGCTGGCGCGCACCAGGTGGCGGTTGTGCGGCCCGATCGACGCCTTCTCCTCCGGCGCCTTCCACGGGCCGGTCACCGACGAGGGATCGATGCCGACGATGGTGGCGGCCTCCTCGGCGGGGACCAGGCGCTGGTCGCCGAGGTTGCGGATCACCGCGGCGGCGTGCAGGTCGGGCGTGGCGCCGTACATCAGGCGGTAGTAGGCGATGAAGCTGCGCGGCGGCCGCTCCTCGACCGTGTAGCCGTCCTGCCCCGGGGCGATGCCCGCCGGCGTCGGGTTCTTCGGATCGTCGGGGACGCGCGGCATCTTGCGCGCGTTCATCGCCACACCCGCCAGCTGGTAGTCGGTCTTCGGGCTGTTCGGGTGGAGCATCGACAGCGAGTTCCACACGATGCCGGCGCAGGACTTGTACATCGTCTCGGCCTGCTCGGCGATCGAGCGCGGCGGCGCGTCCGGCGGCGTGTCGACGTCGGCGGTGAGGCCGAGCTTGGTCTTGATGTCGGCCAGGTCCGGCTGCCGGTCCTTGTACTTGGCCTCGAGGTGGGTCTGGAAGTGCCCCGAGTGCTCCATGTACGCGTTGCGCATCAGATCGATGGCGCGGATGTTGATGCCGGTCGCCGCGGTGATCTCGGGCGCCTTCTTGCCGACCGCGAACGCGAAGCTGTCCCACTCGGCGAGCAGCTTGTCCTTGTCGCCCAGGTTGTGCGCGATGGCGCGCGACGACACCGACGCCCACTCGTAGATCGGCCGTCCGTCCCAGGTGTGCTCGCGCAGCGCCTGGGTCAGCGTCATCTTGCCGGCCTGGTCGACCTCGCCGGCCATCAGCATCTTGCCGTTGAACATGCCGACCGACGCGCCCTGCTCGTTGCCCAGCACGCGGTTGGCGCCGCTCCGGTTGACCGGGCCCGAGTTCTCGTAGATCCAGGTCCGGAGGTCGACGCTGTAGCGCTCCTGGTAGCGCTTCTCGATCTCGCGGCCGAAGACCAGGTGCTCGCGGCGGAGGAGCTCGACGAACTCGGTGGCCGCCCTGCGGTCGTAGGTGACGAGGATGTTCGAGACCGCCTGCGGGTCACCCTTGCGCTGGCCGTACAGCTGGCGGGTCTTGTCCCGCTTCATCTCCTGGTCGCCGAGCTTCGTCGTGGTCTGCTTGTCGTTCTTGCCGCTCAGCTCGTCGTTGAGCTCCTTGAGGCAGGCCTCGAACAGCTCGCCCTCGAGCTTCATCCGCTCGTTGATGTCGAGCGGGATGTTCTTGCCGGTCGGGTCGAGCTCGCTCAGCTTGGAGGTGTTGGGGTCGGTGTCCTGGTTGTTGCCCGGCTCGAGGCCCCACATGATCAGGCAGACGTGCCACGGGCGGACCATCTGGCCGTCCGGCAGCTTGACCAGCTGGTTCATGCTCGAGGCGGAGGCGCGGAAGACCGAGTCCTTCTCGAGCGCCTTGAGCCGCACCGGGTCGGCGTTGGCCAGCTCGCGCAGCGCCGCCACCATCGCCGCCGCGTCCTTCTTCTCCGCCGCCTCGTGGACCTTGTCCTCGGGGCCCGGCTCCTCGGAGCCGCGGAAGATGAGCCGGTAGACGATCCGGCTCTCGGCCGGCGGCAGCCGATCGATGAAGTCGTCCTTGAGCTTGGTGTGGTCGAGCAGGCGCTGGCGCAGCGGCGCCTTGTCCTTCGACTTGCGGTCCTGCAGCCACTGGCGGACCTTGGCGTAGACCGGGCTGGCGTCCTTGAAGGGGATGAGCTCGCGCATGTTTTCGGCGTTGTAGGCGCCGGTCATGCTGCCGAGCTTGATCTTGCTGTCGATCCCGTCCTGCTCGGAGCTCTCGCGCAGGCCGGTGAGGTCCTTGTACAGGCGCTCGACCGGGTCGAGCCGGTCGAGCAGCGACTTGGCGGTGGTCGGGTCGATCGCGAGCGCCAGCCGGCTCATCAGGGCCTTGTCGGCGTGGACGATCTCGCGCGCCTGGTCGCCCGCCGACTCGATCGCGGCGACCAGGATGGTCTGGTCGCCGTAGGGCATGACGGGAGCCCCGTCGCTCCCCTTCACCACCTTGCCGAGCGCCGTCTCGATGGCCAGGCGCAGGGCGACTTCCTGCTTCTTTACTTCCTCCGAGGGCTCCGGCTTGTCCGGGGCCGGCGCCGCCCCCTGCGAGACCACCTCGAGGGCCGGCGCATTGTCGTGCAGCATGTCGTAGAGCAGGCGGCATGCCAGCGGCCGGTAGACCGAGCCCTGGCCGTTCTGCGACGCCTCGACGGTCGGCGCGCTGCCCCAGGCGCTGGTGGCGCCGAGGTGCTTGTCCTCGAGCCGGCCGTGCTCGCCGGCCGGGCCGGCGATGTACTCGGCCAGCTTCTGGGTCCCGAGCGTCGGCACCTGGGCGAGCGCGCGCTTGCCGGCCGGCCGCAGGAGAGCGTGGTGGGCGATGAGCCGGGTGCGGTTGCGGGTGATCTGGCCGCCCTGCAGGATGTTGTCGATCGACTCCTTGATGAGGACCAGGTAGGGCGCGTCCTGGTCGAGGTCCTGCTGGGCGGCGACGAACGCGTTCTTGTGGTCGTCGCGGCCCGGCGCCTCGAGCGCGGCCTGGGCCGGCGAGGCGTCGATGCGGTCGACGACGAGCAGGTTGTAGACCGTCTGGCGGAAGGCCGGGATCGGGACCTTCTGCGGATCGATCGGCGCGGTCGGGTCGACGCCCACCCCGTAGAGCAGCGGCACCGCGTCCTGCCACCGCTTCGACACCATCTTCATGCCGGCGATGGCCGAGTCGACCCGGAAGCGGCGGATCGCCTCGTCCTTCTCCTCCTTGGTCGGCTGCTTGCCCGGCTTGCCGCCTTCCTGGCCGGGAACCGCCCTGAGGTAGGTGACTGTCTCGGCGGTGTCGCGCTGGACGCCTGCGACCCGCGGTGCGCCGCTCGGCGCGGCGAAGCGGCCGGCGACCGACTCGCCGCGCTCGACCGCGGCGCCCACCGCCTGGGCCTCCTGCTCGAGCGGATCGCTCGCGCCGCCGTCCAGGCCACCGGCCAGGTGGACGCCCTGCTGCTGCTGGAGGACGTGGGTCACCTCGTGGGCGACCAGGCCGACGCCGGCGCCCGACGGCACGATCACGTGGTTGCCGGTCGCGTAGGCGCTGGCGCCCATCGCGCGCGAGGTCTGCTGCGCGTCCGGCCCGGTGTGGGCGACGATGCTCGACAGATCGAGCCCGAAGGCGCCCTCGAGCTGCGCGCGGTGCGGCAGGTCGCCGCTGGGGGTCGCGACTCCCTGCTCGGCGGCCGCCTGCGCGGTGGAGGGGTCGTCGGGCGGCGGCAGGTCGACCGAGGGCCCGATGCCCGAGCCGCTCGCCCAGTGGGTGTCGCGCGTGGTGCGCGGAAGACCGCGCCGCATGACCCTGCCGGTGCCCGGACGCGACGACGAGGTCGTTGTGGCGGCGACGCCCTGCGCGGGTTCGCTGGTCTGGGATGTCTCGGGCTGCGGCTCGCGCGTGCTGTCGCCGTTGTCGCTCATTCTGTGGGGCTCTCGACCCCGTCGTCCCCTGTCAGATCGGTGGTCTCCTATTACGCTCTCGGGGGGGGCAGACGTTCTACCCTGTTCGCAACAAAATCTTCCTCAATATTTCAACCTGTTAGGAACGGAAGGACCACGGAGACGAACGGTTCCACAGCGTCCACATGGGCAAAATGCGAGGCCCCGCCAAGGCGGACGAGATGGGAGCCCGGTATCCGACCCGCCAGGAGCTCGCCGAAGCGGGGCGGGACCATCGGGTCCTTTTCCGCGTAGACCAGGAGCAGCGGGACGGGAAACTTCTCGCCGCGCTCCATCCGTTCCGCGAGCTCGCGGTAGAAGCGGCGGATGGGGCCGATGGCCATCGTCTCGCCGAGGTGCTTGACGAAGGCGCGGGCGCCGTCGCGCTCGCCGAGCGGACCGCCGTACTCGCGCGCCTCCTCGCGCGACTTGAGCGACTCGTCGAAGTAGTGGACGTTGCGGTGGGCCCACTCCTCCGGCTTTCGGCGCGCCAGCCAGGCGAGGAAGGATTTCATGCCGGGGAGGGCGAGCGCTGCGCCCAGCGCGTAGAGCCGCGCCTCGGGCACACCGGGCGAGTGGAGGTTGACCAGGCGCGACATGGCGCTCGGGTCGCGCAGGGCGAGGCGCATGCACAGGTAACCGCCCATCGAGTTGCCGATCACCGGGCAGCCGCGGATGCCGAGCGCCGCCTGCACCTCGCCGATCCAGTCGGCCAGCGCGTCCGGGTGGTAGCGCGGCCCGAGCGGCCGGTCGCTCCTGCCGTTGCCGGGGAGGTCGGGGGCGTGCAGCGTGAAGAGGCGCCCGAGCGGCGCGAGCACGTAGCGCCAGGAGTAGCTCGAGGTCATCAGCCCGTGCACCAGGAGGAGCGGCGGCCCGCTGCCGTGCACGCGGACGTGCACCCTCATCCGGCCGAGCGCGCGCGAGTCGATCGCGAGGTCGCGCGCCTGGCTGTCGAAGTAGCCGTGCGGCAGGCGCGGCGCGTCGGGCAGCTCGGCGAAGCGGCCGCGGCGGAACGGGATCATCTCGCCCGGCGGCTTCACTGCGGCAGCTCCTCGAGCTCGTGCCAGCGGGCGAACAGGCGTTCGACCTCGGCGCGCGCCCGGTCGAGCTCGGCGATCAGGCCCGGCACCTCGGCGCCCCGCTCCTTGAACACGGCCGGATCCGACAGGGTCGACTCGAGCTCGGTCACCCGCCGCTCGGCCGCCTCGATCGCCGCCTCCATGCCGGCCAGCTCCTGGCGCTCCTTCCAGGTGGCGCGGCGGGGCCCCTCGCTGGCGCGCTTGTCCCGCGGGCGCGGCTTCTCGCGTGGCGTCTCGCTCACCGGCTGCACGCGGCGCGCCGCGTAGCTCGAGTAGTCGCCCTCGTGAAAGTCGACCCGGCCGTCCCCCTCGAAGGCGAGGATGCCGGTGGCGATCCGGTCGAGGAACCAGCGGTCGTGCGACACCACCAGCGCGCAGCCGGGGAACTCGACCAGCGCCTCCTCGAGCGCGCCGAGCGTCATGAGGTCGAGGTCGTTGGACGGCTCGTCGAGCATCAGGAGGTTGCCGCCGCGCCGGAGCAGCCTGGCCAGCTGCACCCGGTTGCGCTCGCCGCCCGACAGGCTGCCGATCGGCCGATCACCGTCGCTGTCGCTGAACAGGAGCATGCGGAGGAAGGTGCGCACGTGGACCGGGCCGGTCTCGAGATACACGTGGTCGTCGCCGCCCGAGACCTCCTCGAGGATGGTCTTGCCGTCGTCGAGGTCGGCCCTGCCCTGCTCGAGGTAGGCGATGCGCGTGTTCTGCCCGACCACCAGTCGCCCCTCGTCCGGTCGCTCGAGGCCGAGCACCGTGCGCAGGAAGGTCGTCTTGCCGGCTCCGTTCTCGCCGACGATGCCGATCCGATCGCCCGGCTTCATCGCCAGCGACAGGTCGCGAAACAGCGGCTTGCCGGCGACCGAGCGGCTGACGCCGTCGAGCTCGAGGATGGTCTTGCCCAGCCGACCGCCGGTCGGCAGCCTGAGCGCCAGGGCGCGCGGCGCCTGCTCGCGGTCGCCGGCGGCCACCGCCGCGTCGAACCGGTCGATGCGCGCCTTCTGCTTGGTGCCGCGCGCGCTCGGCCCGCGCCGGATCCAGTCGAGCTCGCGGCGGACGAAGGCGGCCCGCTCCTCCTCGTGGCGCGACTCGACCGCCAGCCGCTCCGCCTGGCGCTCGAGGAAGCGCGTGTAGTCGCCCTCGTAGGCGTACAGCTTGCCGCGGTCGAGCTCGAGGATGCGGGTGGCCACCCGGTCGAGGAAGTAGCGGTCGTGGGTGACCACCAGGAGCGCACCCGGCAGCGACGCCAGCCGCCCCTCGAGCCAGTCGACCGTGCGCGCGTCGAGGTGGTTGGTCGGCTCGTCGAGGGCGTAGAGGTCGGCGCGCGCGAGGAGCGCACGGGCGAGCGCCACCCGCCGTCGCTCGCCGATCGACAGCGTGGCGATCCGCCGGTCGACTGGCACCACCCGGAGCGCGGCCGACAGCCCGCGCACCTCGTGGGCCGGCACCCCGCGCTCGAGCGCGTCACCGACGGTGGAATCGGGATTCAAGCGCGGCTCCTGTGCCACGTACTCGAGGGTGAGCTCGCGGCGCCAGGTGATGAGGCCATCGTCCGGCTCGAGGGCCGCGCGCTCGCTGCGGTCGACCCCGACCCCGCCGACCGCGCCGGTCACCACCATCTTGAGCAGCGTGGACTTGCCGGAGCCGTTGATCCCGATGAGGCCGATCCGGTCGCGCTCGTGCACTGCGAACGACACCCCGTCGAGGACCTGACGATCGCCGAACCCCTTGCACAGGTCCTGGACGGTCAGGATGGCGGTCACGCGGGCGACATCTTGCCACAGCAACCTGGCACCGGGACGACACGAAATCGTCACACGACGCGGGCACCCTGCCAGGCGATGAACTCGATCACCCGCGACAGCCTCGAGCCCCCGGCCGGCCGCTGGCTGCTGGTGGGAGCCGCCCTGGCCGTCCTCTTCGTCGCCGCGGTGGCCATCCTCGCCCTACACGCCCGCCCGGCGGGCGAGGCGCACGACGAGGTCGGCGCGGTCGACAACGGCCTGTGACCGCGCCTACTCGGCGAGGCGGAAGCCGACGCCGCGCACGGTGACCACCAGATCCGGATCGGGCAGCTTGCGCCCGAGGCGCATGATCACGTTGTCGAGGCGACCCCTTCGCGCAGCGCGAGCGGCGAGACAAGTGCACGGTCGAATCCGACCAGCTCCATGATCGCGTGCAGGACCACTGCCCCGATCGCGATCGTGTCGCTCCGCGACTCCTCGACCCCGAGCGCCGACAGATCGACCGGGCGGAACTGGGCGAGGATCTGGACCAGGCGGGAGAGCATCGCGAGGGTGAGATCGCCTCCAGCCTCGCCGCGCAGCCCGAGCTCGTCGCTCAGGCTGCCGAGCGCGCGCGCGGTCCCCGAGGTGAAGACCAGCCGCTCCGGGTGCCGGTTCCAGATCGCCCGCGTCGCCTCCGAGGCAGCGAAGCGAACGGTCGCCGCCACCCGCTCGCGCGTCTCTGCGTCCAGGTGACGCCCATCGGCGAGGTGGACGCGTCTGGTCGCGACCCGAGAGGATCTCGACCGCGATCCCGTGCCGGCGCTCGACCTCCTCGCAGAAGGCGCGCCCGTTGACCGCGTCCCGGATCGCGCTGGTCGCCCACCGCCACCACCGGACACGGCGAGTCGAGCCGCGCCAGCTCGGCGAGCAAGCTCTCGACCGCGGCCAGCCCGCGGGCAAAGCCGGCCCCGTCGATGAGTCCGTCGCGAAGCGAAGCGGCGAGCCTGACCGGGCTTCGGAGCTCCCGGCGGGGAGCGAGAATCACGCGGTCAGACGAAGCAAATACGGACACATGGAACGAGTTCGACCCCAGGTCGAGGACGGCCACGCGCATCCACCGATTTTCTTTTCACTCGGTGTCGCCAGTGGTAGGAAGGCATGACAACGACGTGACGTTTCGGGGCGCTCCGGATCTCCCTTCGACACCCATCTGTCACAAACGAGACTGCCGGCCGTTACGCGGGCAAAGCAAAATCGAGTAGTCGTGGACGATCGCCCAGCGGAACTGTCCGACCCCAAGCTCTACATCAACCGCGAGCTGTCCTGGCTGACCTTCAACCAGCGGGTCCTGACCGAGGCGGCTGACCCGACCCTGCCGCTGTTCGAGCGGCTGCGCTTCCTCGGCATCGTCTCCACCAACCTGGACGAGTTCTTCATGGTCCGGGTCGCCGGCCTGAAGCAGCAGCTGTCGGGCGGTGTGGTCGAGACCCGGGCCGACGGCATGCTGCCGGCCGATCAGCTGACCGCCATCAGCGAGCGGGTCCACGGGATGGTCGACGAGCAGTACCGGATCTACCGCGACGAGGTGGTGCCGCTGCTCGCCCAGCGCGGCATCCTGATGCCGCCCATCGACAAGCTGTCGACCGCGCAGAAGAACGCGGTGCGGGCCTACTTCTCGCGCGCCGTGTTCCCCGCGCTGACCCCGCTCGCGGTCGACCCCGGCCACCCGTTCCCGCACCTCAAGAACAAGTCGCTCAACCTGGCGGTGTTCCTGCGGCGCGGCCGGGCCGGGCGCGCCCGCCGGCGCGGCGAGAAGCTGCTGGCGGTGGTGCAGGTCCCGGCCGTCTTGCCGCGCGTGGTGCCGGTGCCGTCCACCTCGGGCCGCACCTTCGTCCTCCTCGAGTCGCTCATCTCGGCCCACGTCGGTGACCTGTTCCCCGGCTACGAGGTGATGCACACCGCCGCCTTCCGGGTCACCCGCAACTGGGACCTCGAGCTCGACGACGAGGACTCCGAGGACCTCCTGTCCACCGTGCAGGAGGAGCTGCGCCGGCGCGACCGCGGCGCCGCCGTGCGGCTGCAGATCGAGACGAGCGCGGCGGCCGATCTGGAGAAGACGCTGGTGACCTCGCTCAAGCTCGGCTCGGCCGCCGACGTCTACCGGGTCGACGGCCCGCTCCAGCTCGGCGACCTCAACGCGCTGATGGACTTCGACGCCACGCCCGAGCTGCGCTTCGATCCGCACACGCCGGTGATACCGACCGCGTTTCGCGACACCGAGTCGGTCATGCGCGAGATCGGCAAGCGCGACCTCCTGCTCCACCACCCGTACGAGTCGTTCGAGCCGGTGGTCCGCCTGCTCAACGAGGCGGCCGACGACCCGAACGTCCTGGCCATCAAGCAGACCCTCTACCGCACCAGCGGCGACAGCCCGTTCGTCCGCGCGCTCGCCCGCGCCGCCGAGAACGGCAAACAGGTCACCGTGCTGGTCGAGATCAAGGCCCGCTTCGACGAGGCGAACAACATCGCCTGGGCGCGGCGGCTGGAGGAGAGCGGCGTCCACGTGGTGTACGGCCTCATCGGCCTCAAGACCCACGCCAAGGTGGCGCTGGTGGTGCGCCGCGAAGGTGACGTCATCCGCCGCTACGTCCACCTCGGGACCGGCAACTACAACTCGTCGACCGCGCGGCTCTACACCGACGTCTCGCTGTTCACCGCCCGCGAGGAGATCGCCGAGGACGCCTCCGCGCTGTTCAACATGCTGACCGGGTTCGCCGATCCGCCGCGCTGGCGCCGCCTGGTGGTGGCCCCGTTCGGCCTGCTGGAAGGGGTCCTCGAGCGCATCGAGCGCGAGGCGGCCGCCGCCCGGCAGGGACAGCCGGCGCGCATCATCGCCAAGATGAACTCGCTGTCGGATCCGCTGGTCATCCGCGCGCTGTACGCGGCCAGCCAGGCGGGCGTCGAGATCGATCTGGTGGTGCGCGGCATCTGCTGCCTCAAGCCGGGTGTCCCCGGCGTGTCCGATCGGATCCGGGTGACCTCGGTGGTCGATCGCTTCCTCGAGCACAGCCGGGTCTTCGCCTTCGGCGTCGGCGAGCGGACCGAAGTGCTCCTGTCGTCGGCCGACTGGATGACGCGCAACTTCCAGCGGCGCATCGAGGTGGCGGTGCCGATCGACGAGCCGGCGCTGCGCACCCGCGTGCTCGACGAGGTGCTCGGCTTCGCGCTCAAGGACAACGTCAAGGCGCGCCAGCTGATGACCGACGGCGCGCTCGCCGCGGTGGCGAGCAGCGGCAACGGCGAGGAGGCGCCGGCCCTGTTCCAGAGCCAGCACCAGCTGTGCGAGGCGGCGCGCCGCGCGGCGGAGCAGCGGGCGCCCGACCTGCGCCCGGCCGCCCCGCCCGAGCCGGTCCCCTCGCTCGAGCCGCGCGCCGGCTCGGCCGCCTGAGCGACGCGGTCGGGCGCGGCGAGATGGTCTCGCCCGGCGGCCGATCGGCCGAGGATCGGATGCGCGCGTGTCAGGACGACGATGGCGCCCGGGACGATGCTGTCGCGCCGGCCCACTTCGACGCCGGCGTCGACCAGCTCGTCGTCGTCGAGCTCGGGCAGGACGGCGGACCGCAGCGGGCCCGCCGGCGGCGAAGACGTCGCGCATGCGGAGCGCGCCGAGCGGCAGGCGGCGGGCGACGCGGATCGCGCTAATGGCGACGGCCGCCTGGTGATCGAGCTCCCGCGCCTCGCGATGCGCGAGCAGCCGATCGAGGGCGAGGCTGCCTCGGCGCCAGGCGGCGTCGTCGATCGCGCCGCGCCAGAGCGTCCCGGCCCCGAGTCTGCATAGCTCCTTGGCGCGGCCGATCTTGAGTGGACGACCGTTGGCGACCCGGTAGATGCCAAGGTGGAACGAATGAGAACCGAGATCGAGTACCCCCAATCGCACAGGATCATCGTGGCCGACGGGAGTCGCGCGGCGTTTTCACCGATGTGACATGTTCGTCACATCGAGGTGCCAGGCTGGAGGTTTGCGCGTGATCGAATCGACCCCATGGCTGACCGACCTCGAGACCCGTGTGGCACGGGTCCACGAGCGCGCGGAGCCGGAGGACGTTCACCAGCTGCGCGTCGCCAGCCGCAGGCTGGCCGCCTGGCTCAGGCTGGGCGGCCTTCATGTCCTGCGCGACGACCTCCGCTGGTTGCGCCGGGTGGCCGGCGCGGTGCGCGACATCGACGTGGTGCTCGAGGTCGAGGGGGATCCCACCTGGAGCCGCTGGCTGCGCTCGGAGCGCCGGGTCCGCCACCAGACGCTGCACGAGGCGCTCGCGTCGGAGCGAACCGCCGGCCTCTTGCTGGCGCTGCGCAGCCTGCCGCCGGTGGCGCGCGACAAGGCGACCGAGCGGCTGTCGGTCCTGGCCGGGAAGGCGCTGGCCGCCGGCGATGCGCTGGAAGGCGCGCCCGACGACCCGGAGCGGTTCCACGCGCTGCGCCGCAAGGTGCGCGTCCTGCGGTACGGCCTCGAGTGGCTCGGCGAGAAGACCGGGGCGTTCCGCGAGTTCCAGGAAGTGTCGGGGCTGGCCGCCGACCGGGCGATGTCGCTCCGCCTGCTCGCCGCCTATCCGCAGGTCGACGAGCTGGCCGCCCGCAAGAGCGAGCTCGAGGCGGAGTTCGCCCAGCAGCGGCACGCCGGGCTGGCGGCCTGGACAGGTCTGCGCGACCGGGTCAGGGAGATGAGATAGGCGCCGGCATGGAGCTCTTCCTCGTCCGCCACGCGATCGCGGTGCCGTCGGCAGACGAGCTGCCGGACGCCGAGCGCCCGCTGACCGACCAGGGGCGAAAGCGGTTCGCCCGCGAGGTGCGCGGGCTCGACCGCCTGGGCATCCGGCTCGACCGCGTGCTGCACAGCCCGTGGACCCGCGCGGTCCAGACGGCCGACCTGCTCCACGCGATCCTCGAAGGAGAGTCGGCGGTCGAGGCCGGCCTGGCGCGCGAGCCCGACGGCGAGCTGGTGGCGCGGCTGGGGGCGGCCGGCGCGCGCGTGGCCGCGGTCGGACACGAGCCCTGGATGTCCGAGCTGTTGGCGGTGCTGGTGACCGGCAACAAGACCCACGCCGGGCGCCTGAGCTTCAAGAAGGGCCAGGTCGCCTGGCTCACGGGCGACGCGAAGCCGCGCGGGATGGAGATGATCGCGTCCCTGCCGCCGCGGGTCCTCCGCCGGCTCTAAGCTTGCGCCGACGTCGGAAGCATGTCGTAGGATGTTGTGAGGTGGGATGAGCCGCGATGTCCCCATCGGCGCCATCGACGCCGGATCCAACGCGATCCGTATGAGCATCGCGCGCGCCAGCGGCCCGCGTGAGCTGGTGCAGATCGAGGCGGAGCGGGTGCCCGTGCGCCTCGGACACAAGACGTTCACCGAGGGGCATCTCGACGGCAAGACCATCGAGCAGGCGATGGTCGCCTTCGGCCGCTTCCGCAAGCAGTTCGACCTGCACGGGGTCAAGCGCTACCGGGCGGTGGCCACCAGCGCGGTGCGCAACGCAGCCAACCGCGAGGACCTCATCGACCGGTTGCACCGCGAGCTCGCCATCGAGCTCGAGGTCATCGACGGTGAGGAGGAGGGGCGGCTGGTCCGTCGCGCCGTGATGCACGCGCTGGCCGGCCGCCACGAGGCCAGCCTCATCGCCGACCTCGGCGGCGGCAGCCTCGAGGTGACGGTCAAGACCCCGACCGAATGGACCACCTCGTCGATGCGCATCGGCACGGTGCGGCTGCTCGAGACCTTCGGCCTCACCGGCAGCATCAGCGAGGACGAGGCCGGCCTGTTGCGCCGCTACGTCGCCACCCAGCTTCGCGCGGCCCTGCCGCCCGAGGCGCAGGCCAACGACACCACCATCTCGGTCGCCTGCGGCGGCAACGCCGACGCGCTGGCCCAGCTGTTCGGCTCGTCCGAGAAGGACGGCATCCCGGTCATCAAGCTGTCCGCGCTGCAGGAGGGGCTGCCCGGCCTGCTCGCCCTCGACGTCGAGAAGCGGATGGCCAAGCTCGGCGTCAAGCAGGACCGCGCCGAGGTGATCGGGGTCGCCGGCCTGGTCTTCTTGGAGCTCGCGGTCCAGGTCGGCATCAAGAAGTTCCTCGCCCCCGGGGTCGGCATCCGCGAGGGCGTGCTGCTCGACCTGGCCGAGGAGACGGCGGCCGACCTGCCCTCGCCGCGCGAGCCGGCGGTGCTGGCGGGGGCGCGCGCGTTCGCCGCTCGCATGGCGCACTCGGGCGGCCACGGCGAGCAGGTCAGGTGGCTGGCTCGCTCCCTGTTCGACGAGCTCAAGGACCTGCACAAGCTGCCTGAGCGGTGCGGCCTGGTGCTCGAGCTGGCGGCGCTCCTCCACGACATCGGCGAGGTGGTCCACCGGCAGAGCCACCACAAGCACAGCGAGTACATGATCCTGAACGGCCGCATACCCGGGCTCGAGACCCCGGAGCGCGAGATGGTGGCCGCGGTGGCGCGCGCCCACCGGAAGAGCGTGCCCGACGCCAAGAAGCACTCGTCGTACGCCGGCCTGCCCTCGGCGCGGCAGGCCGAGGTGCGCAAGATGGCGGCGCTCCTGCGCATCGCCGACGCGCTCGACGCCGACCACCGCCAGAAGATCGTCCGCCTGCGCGCCGAAGTCACCGGCAAGAAGGTGCGGCTCGAGTGCGAGGCGCTGGCCAACGGCGCTCCGCCGTCGGTGCCCGAGATGCACAAGGACGAGGCCTTCGAGGAGTCCTTCGACCGCAAGCTGGTGGTCGAGGTCACCAGGGCCGCCGCCCCGCGCCGCCGCTCGTCGCGCAGCGAGTAGCCATCCTGCACCGGCGCCCGGCGCCCTCGGCCGGCTGCGCGGCTCGAACACGCGCCGGCTCCTCGGCTCGCTTCCTCTCCGCGCCACACTCCCCGACACACCCCGGCGCTCGACGCCCGCGACCCGATCCTCGTCGCTCGCCCGCGCCATCCCGCCGGCCTCGACCACCTCGCGCCCGAGGATCCTCTCCGCCTCGAACTGATTGTGCGCCCGCGCCTCCGCCGTGCCTGGCCTCGGCGCCTCCCCGAGCAGCGCGTCGAGCGCGCGATCCAGCACCTCGGCCAGATCTCCCGACGGCACCTGATGGCGAAGCAGCGCCTGCGCCCGCAGGAGCTTGCCCCGCGTCGCCTCACCGATCGTGAGCTGGAGCGCGAAC
>Ga0111539_10001476_pt1 | contig 31413 bp, 28 predicted proteins | sample RhiMethybrSRZTD1_FD_79667 | JGI IMG/M metagenome (GOLD analysis project Ga0111539, IMG submission 79667) | Populus rhizosphere microbial communities from Tennessee, USA - Rhizosphere MetaG P. TD hybrid SRZTD1 (version 2) (version 2) | ecosystem: Host-associated > Plants > Roots > Rhizosphere >...
ACCCGCAGGTATCGGCATCAAACGGTTATCTTGCGACATCATGGTGTTCGGCTCTCGTAAAGACAGGTAAATAATCTAACAAACTTACACACAGCTAGAGGTTCAGGATAATAGCAAAAGTATTCACAGATTACACAGATTGAATCATGGATCTGTGTAATCTGTGGACAGAAAACGGGCTAGTGCGTCGTGCCAGTCGGGGAGAGGGGGGAGACCGATTGCCTCCGAGAGGAGGCATTTTAATCTTGAATTTCGTGGCCGGGGCGCGGGGCGGTTGAGGTCGGAACCGCTCACCATTTCAAGCGTGTCGCTCTTCAATCCAGCCAATCTCAACGCCTCGCGGGTGAATGTTTCAAAACTCGCGCCGTCACCCGAATTCACCACGTGATATACGCCGGGTAAATCCAACGCTGCCAGTTCCCGCAGCCTGACAGCCAGATCCTGACCATACGTCGGCGTGCCCCAGTAATCGACAATTGCCTTCAACTTCTCGCCGCGCTGCGCACGCGAAACGACCGTGCTCAGAAAATTCTTTCCTGCCGGTCCGAAGATGTACCCCGATCGAACCACAATCGTCCGCGCGTTTGCTTCCTGCGCTCGGCGTTCACCTTCGAGCTTTGAATGTCCATAGACGCTTATCGGTCGTGGCTGATCGCGCTGCGTGTAAAAGCCTTCTTTCTCGCCGTCGAAAACGTAGTCCGTCGAGATCGTGATGAAAGCTGCATTAGCTTTGAGGGCGGCCCGGGCGAGGTTCTCCGGTCCGAGCGCGTTTGACTGCCGTGCTTTATCCGAATTCGATTCACAACCATCGACATCGGTCCACGCGGCACAATTTATTACGGCTTCGGGTCGCTCATTGACGACGACTGACTCAACCGCAGCGGCGTCCGTAATATCAAGCGCTTTGTGATCGTAGCCGATCACTGCATCACCGCGGGCTGAACAGTGCTCGGCGAGCGCAGTTCCAACGAGGCCTTTCGCTCCCGTAACCAGTATTCTCAATCCGCTATGACCTCTGTTCCATACTGGGCTTTGTAATACTCGCGGTAAGCGGGATTTCTCACTTTTTCAATCCACTGCCCATTTTCCCGGTACCATTCAATGGTCTTCTTCAGTCCACTGGGCCACGTTTCGCGCGGCTTCCAGTCAAGCTCCTTTTCGACCAGCGACGGGTCGATCGCATAACGGCGATCGTGTCCCGGACGATCTTTGACAAACTTAATCAGGCTGCGCGATTTCCCGAGCGCGTCGAGCACGCTCTCAACCACCTCGAGATTTCTGCGTTCGTTGCGCGCACCGATATTGTAAACACCGCCCGGTTGCCCTTTTTCAATCGCGGCGAAAATCGCTCGACAATGATCCTCGACGTAGATCCAGTCGCGTACATTCATTCCGTCGCCGTAAACCGGAATCGGTTCGTCGTTCATCGCATTCGCGAGCAAGAGTGGCAGAAACTTTTCCGGAAATTGTCGTGGTCCATAGTTGTTTCCGCAACGCGTCGTAATCGTGTCGAGTCCGAACGTGTGGTGTGCGGCACGAACCAGATGTTCCGCCGCCGCCTTGGAAGCTGCGTATGGACTATTCGGCGCAAAGGGCGAGCTTTCCGTAAAGAAACTCTCGTCGTTTTCAGGCAGACTTCCCATTACTTCATCGGTCGACACCTGCACAAAACGCTTCACGCTCCGGGCGCGCGCGGCATCGAGTAAAACCTGCGTGCCGGTGATGTTGGTCCGCAGAAATTCGTCGGCTGAAGCAATGCTCCGGTCCACGTGTGATTCGGCAGCAAAATTCACGATCACATCAGTGTCATGGTCCAGGTTAGAGAGGACGGCTTCGCGGTCAGCAATGTTGGCGCAAACAAAGCGATGTCTGCTGGAATCGAGTCCTTCCACGTTATCAGGGTTGCCGGCGTACGTGAGTGCATCCATGTTAACTACGCGGAAATCCTGATTTTCGTTTAGCAGCAGGCGAACAAAACAGGACCCAATAAAACCCGCGCCACCCGTGACAAAAAAAGTCTTCATAGCGATCTATTTAGTGTCTAGTTTGAGCTTCTTCTCACAGAGAAATCCTATTTAAAGATTATCTATTCTCAACCGAAAATGGCGGTGTTAAGATACACGCCTCTGAGCTTCGAAACAAAAATATCATCGAATTGCAATTTGACCTTCCGGGGAAAATCGACTATTACATCCCCCGCTTTTTAGAGACTAGGTCGCGTGACCTCCTCGCTCAGAGTTAGTGGAGCAAGTTTTTTAGTCCACTCCATGCATATTTTCATGCTAACTACGCTGGTCGTAGTATCTGGCCACTTTTCAGACAAAAGCCACTGCTAGCAGTTTTCGCAGACCAAATCCAGCGATAAGTTCTTCCTTTTTAATCGGGCATAAGGGCCCGGGTCTCCTCGCGTGAGACATTTCGAATAAGTCCTCAAGGAGAAAACCCAGAATGATCAATGCTTCGCCCTCGAAACGCAGATCCCTCTACAGTGGGCCGCGTTATCTAATGATTGCGGTTTTCATTGTTGTTGGGGCGCTTTTGGCCATGCCACTTTTTATTGGATCGGCCTCTTCTCCCACAACGCCCAGTAATGGAAGTCTAATTACACATAAGAGTCTTAATTCGACACTTTCCTTGCCTGAGAGTGTCGTATTACAGAATTTCAACTTTCTAATGCCGCAAGCTGCTGGACCAACAGTGGCCACGTTTGCGGGCAACTGCACGGATGCGAAAACGCTATTCAACGTCCAGGATACCGACAAGACTGTTTGCGCGAAGTATACCGCTGCCGGTCCAGGCTGGAGAGTGCTGTGGTCCAATGCACTTGGCGTCACGGTTCAGAACACCGCGGTCACGGCGGCTAACGGCAGCGCAACTTTTACGCTGACGACGTCGTCGAACCTCGGCGACTGGCGCGTGATTCTCTTAGATCCATTCGGTGGAACGGTGCAGGCGGTAACTTCTTTTACGGTTGTCGACGCAGCTAACCCAACGGCCGATTTGACTGTTTCAAAGGGTGCGATTTCCAGCACCTCCTCGTCCGGAGGCCAGGCAATCTTCTCCGTACAGGTAACGAACAACGGTCCAAGCGCGGCCAGCTCCGTGCAGCTCACGGACGATGTTCCAGCGAACACGACTTTCCTTTCGTTCGCTCAGCTTGATGGACCAACATTCAACTGTACTAGTCCAAATGTAGGCGAGACTGGTTCGACAGTCTGTACCATTACCAGCCTGGGACGCGGTGAAACCGCTTCATTCGTTGCGACCTATCAAATCGGCACTGTTTCTAACGGAACTGTGATTTCCAATACTGCTACCGTTAGCAGCACCACAACTGATCCTCCCAACCCAAACGGTGACAACAACACTTCCACGGCGACCGTAGATATCCTTAATGCTCCGTGCCAGCTCTCCACTCAGGAAAACATCACGGTGAGCGCAGACACTGGTCAGGCAGGAGCAGTAGTGACCTATACCACGCCAACTGGAACGGGTGATTGCGGCACAGCAACCACAGGCGAAGGTGGCGAGACGATTCCGGCGATCAGTTGTAATCCGGCTTCGGGCTCGTTCTTCGGAGTGGGAACTACGACTGTCATTTGTTCAGCTCAAACCGGGGCCACAACCAGTTTTCTGGTTACGGTCAACAACCCCGGCGCGCTCTCGATTTCGCTCAACGGCGCGAACACGGTGACTTTGGAATGTGGTGACGATTTCGCTGATCCAAGTGCGTCTGCAGTCGACGGCGCCGGTGCGAGCGTTGAAGTCACGGTTAGCTACACTGGCGGATTCAATCCTGATTCTCCAGCCACCGGCAGCTACACTGGCACTTACACGGCAACCGAAGGTGCAAACTCGGTTTCGACTACGCGCACCATCAACGTCACCGACACGCGTGGACCAGCAATTACGGTTGACGGTGCAAACCCGTACAGGATTCAACAAGGATCCTGCTCGCCGTTTGTTGACCCGGGCGCTTCGGCACTCGACGCTTGTGCCGGACCGAAACCTGTTACGACCTCGATTTCCGGACCAGGCGGAGCTACTTCCGTCAACACGGGAATAGCCGGTACCTACACCGTCACTTATACGGCGACGGACGGAACCAACCAATCGACCGCGACTCGAACCGTGATCGTTGGCACGTTCCCTGAAGACGAAGTAGACCAGCCGGGTACCTCCAATGTTCCGCCGACAATCACGCTTAACGGTGATGATCAAGTCACCCTCGAGTGTGGTAATGGCTTTACCGATCCCGGCGCCACCGCGACAGTTTGCGGCAACCCGGTGACGGTAACTACTACCGGGACCGTCAATCCAAACGCGCCCGGAACTTACACGCTCACCTATTCGGCGACTGCCAACGGCTTTACAACCGAGGTGACACGAATAGTGACCGTGCAGGACACCGTTGCGCCGGTAATTACGCTCAACGGTGCTAATCCGATGGTGGTTGGATTCGGCACAGTCTTCACCGATCCTGGTGCGACTGCGTCGGATGGCTGTGCGGGTAACCTGACATCGGCAATTGTCGTGACGGGAAGCGTTGATACCAATACTGTAGGTTTTTACGCGTTAACGTATACAGTGAGCGATCCGTCCGGACATACTGACACCAAAGTGAGGACCGTAGAGGTATCGCCTTATAACTTCACGGGCTTCTTCTCACCAATTGATAATCCACCTGTGCTGAATGAAATGAAGGCCGGTCAGGCCGCTCCAGTTAAATTCAGCCTGGGTGGCAACCAGGGGCTGAACATCTTCGCGACAGGTTCGCCAAGCTCGACGCAGGTAAGCTGCGCTTCGGGTGTGCCGATCTCAGACGTCGAAGAAACTGAGACCGCAGGTCAAAGCTCACTGAGCTACGACGCTGCTTCAGATCGATACAAGTACACCTGGAAGACTGAAAGCTCCTGGAAGAACACGTGCCGTGTGCTCACAATCACGCTAAGAGACGGTACGGTTCACACAGCGAACTTCAAGTTCAAGTAAGCAAGATTCGGGCGGGCGGCGTCACCTTGCTCTCGGCGCCGCCCAAGCGCGATTTTTTCATCGAGGAATGGTCAACTAATTAATCGTTTAATGACCAAATACTCTTTATTAACTGCGGGGAAATCTGGCGCAACAGTGAACAGAAACATAACCCTTTGTTCTACTGATGGCCCCCCACGACCTTCAACTAAAGGAGACTAAAAATGAGTAAGTTTCGGTTCACGATCAAGGTTATGGCAATCGCGATCTTCATGTTTGCTACAGTCTCGATCGCCCAGGCACAGGCCTCCCGTACATGGGTGTCCGGCGTTGGGGACGATGCTAACCCCTGTAGCCGTACTGCCCCATGCAAAACCTGGGCTGGCGCCATCTCCAAGACCGCGGCCTGCGGTGAGATTGATGCCCTCGATCCAGGTGGTTTCGGTGCAGTGACGATCACGAAGTCGATCACGCTCGATGGTACCGGCACGTTTGCTTCGATCCTTGCCTCCCTGGTAAACGGGATCATCGTCAACGCCGCCTCCACCGACGTAATAACCATCAGAGGTATCTCCATCAACGGATTCTGTAACGGGATAAACGGAATCAACATCCTCCAGGCCAAGACCGTTAACGTGGAAGACTGTGTCATCTTCCGCTTTAATACCGGTAATGGCATCACGGTCAATGAAACCAACGACCTAAACCTGAACGTCAGAAACACTGTCATCAGAGACAACACGCTGGATGGCATTAACACTTTCAGTTCCGGCGGAACGGTGAAGGGTACGCTCGACAGAGTCAGCCTGACCGGTAATGGTAACGGCCTCCACGCCAGGCAGACCAGCCGCATTACTGCAAATAACTGCAACTTCTCCAACAACACTACCAACGGTGTATTTGCTGATGCCACGGCCGGTGTTTCCACCATCCGAGTTTGGTCCAGCATGATCTCCACTAATGGTGGCAACGGCGTCCGCGCAGGAAATGCCGGCGGCGGCACGTCCGGAGTTGAAATCGGCCAAAACCAGATCAATAACAACACTGGCAATGGCGTCCTGGTCGGCACCGGTGGCGTTGTCGAAACATTCGTCAACAACTCCATCAGAGGTAACGGCACTGACGCATGTCCGGGCTGTACTTCAGTTAACCCGGGTAACTAACGTTATCCTGGTCTGAATGCATTAAACTAACGAGGCGGCTGGTCACTACGACTGGCCGCTTTGTTATGTCTGGCTGTTGAGGACGTTATGAAATTCTTCTTCGCTTTTATCCTGATTGCTGCAACGACGACGCTGTTTGCTACTCCACCTGAGCCAAAGTTGACAGGTCGCTGGCGCGTGAAGTTTAGTCTGGTCCAAACAAAGGACAAAAATCTGATCTTTGAAGCTAAGCCAAAAGGCAGCGGTGCGTTCCGGCTGCTCGATACCGCGCCTGATGACAAACCCGTGGCGGATCCGCTACCAGCCGTCTGGTCTGAGATCGACAACGGTCGAGTGAGTTTTGCCGGGAATGTTGAGTTGCCGCTGGGGACCTGTTGCCGTGAAGTCGGTACACTGATCTTCAAAGGGACTTACGATGGCGACAATTCGATCAAGGGTCGGGCCATCTTCATCGCGAGCACGACGGACGAAGAAAACTTCATCGGCTATCGATCCGATGTCGGCACCTTCACTGCCACGCGCGAACCCTGATAAAAATCTGTAATCTGTGGATACATGTCGGGATATCTTGATCAGGCGTATGCGGAATCATTGAGCGAGTTTGGGACGCCGCGGTTGCTGGAGCAATGCCGTGGCTGGCTGCTGCAGCGAGAGATAGCGCAGTCCAACGAGCGCGACACGATGGGATGCTACCCACTATTCGCGTGCGAAAAATGGTCGTACCTGAAGTCTGATTTACAGCAACTCGACGGCCATCTGATCTCGGTTTCTCTGGTCACTGATCCGTTTGGGGAGTTTGATGTTGAGTATCTGCGAGACTGCTTCCCCGACGTGATGAGGCCATTCAAGCAACACTTCGTTACCGACCTCACTCAACCATTGGAGTCGTTTGTTCATCCGCATCACTTGCGTAACGCTCGCAAGGCTTCGCGACAAGTTGAAGTCGAACATTGCATTGAGCCCCTGAAATTTCTGGACGACTGGGTCAATCTCTATCAAACACTGATCGATCGACACGCCATCACGGGGATTGCGGCCTTTTCCCGAGCGTCTTTTGCCGCGCAATTGTCTGTGCCTGGCATCAATGTATTCCGTGCGAGCGAGAGTGGCGCTGCGGTGGGAATGTTGCTCTGGTACGAGCAAGGCGACCGGGCCTATTATCATCTTGGTGCTTACAGTGAGCGAGGTTATGAGATAGGAGCCTCCTTCGCGTTGTTTGATTACTCACTTCGCCACTTTTGCTCACGACAGCTCAAATGGCTTAACTTAGGCGCCGGAGCCGGCACCGGCAACAGCGACTCCGGATTGACTCGTTTTAAGCAGGGATGGTCCAACGGCGTCCGCACGGCTTACTTTTGCGGCAGAATCTTTGCTCGCGACAAGTACCAGCAACTCGTTGCGGCAACGAACGCCCACGCGACCGATTACTTTCCTGCTTACCGGCTGGGTGAATTCAAGTGACGAACTCAAAATATGGGAACAAACCTGGAAGAACTCTTAGCGGACCTGCTGCAAATACCCGTCACACAAGTTACGTCCGATTTGACGATGAAAGATCTCGACGTGTGGGACTCATTGAAGCACATGGAAGTAATCGCAAGTCTTGAACAACAGTTTGAGCTTCAATTCAGTTTCGATGAAATAGTGTCGATGCGCAGCGTGGGCGATATCAAACGTGTTCTGAGTAATAAAGGAGTTGCTGCTTAGCGTGGACTTGCGCGGAAAACAGATCATTGTGACCGGCGGCGTGAAGGGTTTGGGCCGCGCGATCGTCGAAAAATTGGTTTCACTTGACTGCAGAGTAGCGGTCTTTGATGTCGACGTCGCCGGTCTCGACGAACTGCAAGCAGCGCACCCGTCGATTCAATGCGTCGCTTGCGATGTGTCGAATTACGAGCAGGTGACGGCAGCGACGGGAAAGTTCTTCGCGGATGGTGGTGTGGCGGATGTTCTGATTAATAACGCCGGCATTCTCTACAGCGAGCCTCTCATCAAGTTCACCGACAACGGAGTGAAGCTTCACAGTCAGGAGAGCTGGGACCGCGTGTTGCGAACGAACCTGAGCTCGGTCTTCTACATGACGGTAGCGGTGGTCGAGAAAATGATAACCACACGCACGAGAGGTGTCGTGGTAAACATCGGCTCCGTCTCGGCTGCTGGAAATCCGGGTGCGTCGGCTTATTCGGCCGCGAAGGCGGGTGTGCATGCGTTGACTCAGGCGTGGGCTGCGGAGTTAGGACCGATGGGGATCAGGGTGATTGCAATTGCGCCTGGTTTCATGGATACCGACTCGGCTCGCGCAGCCACGAGCGAGACGGCACTGCGCGAAACCATCAAACGCGTGCCGCTGCGCCGGCTCGGTAAAGTTGATGAGGTTGCGGCTGCGGCAGTCGCTGCAATCGAAAATGATTTTTTCAACGGCAAGGTATTCGAGTTGGACGGTGGCCTGACTCTCTGATTGGCGACAAGAATCTGGCTTGGATACAGTCAGAACCGTCCGCGGTAGCGGATGGATACGTCGAGACACGATCAGACCATTTGCCTGCGGCGCACCCATCCGCTCAAAGTAGCTAATTTGGACTTTAATGTACATGTACGAGTACAACCTGGCGATCCGGTTTCAAGACGTGGTTTCTCAACATGGAGACCGGACCGCAATTTGGTTCAGTAAAGACGAGCAGGTTAGTTATGCTGAGCTGAATCAACTCGCAAATCGAACGGCACGTCTTCTGGCCCAACGGGGCCTGGTGAAGACAGACGTGGTTAGTATCTCAGGCCAAAAATCTGTCCCCACCTTTGCTTCGATGCTCGCCTGTCTGAAACTCGGCTGTCCTTACGTGATGCTGGATCCCGACAGCCCGGCAGAACGCCTGCGCAAAATTCTTTCAACTTGCCGGCCCTCACTGTTGTTAGCCGAGCCGGATCTAATCAATCGCCTGGCGGAAGTCGCTTCCGATCTGGCGATTGAATTTGTCGATAAGAACAGCCTGACACTGGCGGATCTCGATTCTGACAATCTGATCGAGACGAGCAGCGTCACCGGCTCGGACGCGGCTTACATCATGTTTACCTCGGGATCGACCGGCTTTCCGAAGGGCGCGGTAATGACTCACGCGAACGTCCTCAATCTCATCGCCTGGAGTCAACAAACCTTCTCGATCACGATCGACGACACCCTAACAAACGTCAATCCTCTCTACTTCGACAACTCTGTTTTCGACTTCTACGCCGCACTATTTACCGGAGCGAGATTGTTACCAGTATCAAAAGAGGAAACGAGCGATCCGAAACTGCTGGTTGAAAAAATCGATGAAGGTAAAGCCACCTTATGGTTCTCGGTACCGTCGCTGCTGATCTTTCTGCAAACGATGAGAGCGACTGATGGAAAACATCTGCGTTCGATTCGGCGGTTCATATTCGGTGGCGAAGGTTACCCGAAGGCGAAGCTGAAGCAACTGTTTGATACTTACACGCCTGCCAGTGAGTTCTTCAACGTGTATGGGCCAACGGAGTGCACCTGCATCTGCTCGAGTTATCGTTTGACCGAGGATGATTTCAGCGATTTGCAGGGACTGCCGCCACTGGGCCACATCGCCGGTAACTTTGATTACTTAATCATCGACGGCGAGTTGTGTTTGCTTGGTCCAAATGTCGGCCGTGGGTATTACAACGATCCGGAACGAACAGCGCAAAGTTTTGTGCAGAATCCGACGCACGATAAGTTCATCGATATCATGTACCGTACCGGCGATCTCGTCAGATTGAATGACGCAGACGGCAAGCTGTACATTGAAGGTCGAAAGGACAATCAGATAAAGCACATGGGTTATCGCATCGAGCTCGAAGAGATCGAGGCTGCGCTTTACTGTTTGAATTACGTGTCTGAAGCGGCCGTATTGCATACGAACTCGAACGGATTGAGTCGCATAGTCGCAATAGTTGCCGGCGACTTCGACAACGAACAGATCCGCTGCGATCTCAAGCAGATTGTTCCGAACTACATGGTGCCCTCAGTTTTTCATCGTGAGAAGATGCTGCCGAAAAATCCGAACGGGAAAGTCGATCGCCGGCAGCTAGCTGAAAGGTATGCGAAACAATAAATGAGCAAGGTCGTAATCTTCGGCGCCGGCAAGATCGCCGACGAAGCCTACTTCTATCTAACAAATGATAGCCCGCACGAAGTGGTGGCATTTACTGTCGACCGCGAACATCTCAATCCGTCGCAGAAGCTCGGTTTACCCGTAGTCGTGTTTGAGGACGTGGTCGATACTCATCCGCCACGCGATTTCAAAATGTTCGTTGCCGTGGGCTATCAGGATCTCAATAAGTTCCGGGCACGTAAGTATGAGGAAGCAAAAGCAAAGGGCTACGAGTTGATCAGTTATGTTAGTTCGCGCGCTTCAAACTTTGGGAACGTCTCCATCGGCGACAATTGTTTCGTGCTCGAGTTTGTAACTATTCAGCCGTGCTCCCAAGTCGGTAACAACGTATTTCTTTGGAGCGGTAATCACGTTGGACATCATGCGAGCGTCGGCGATCATTGTTACATTGCCGGTCAGGTAGTGATTTCCGGAAGCACGAAGATCGAGCCGTATTGCTTCGTCGGCGTGAGCGCGACTCTGGGGCACGAAATAACGATCGGTCGCGAGAGTTTTATCGGCGCCGGATCGTTGATCACGAAGAACGTGGAACCGGGAAGCGTCTACATCACGCCTGATACGCCGAAGTTCCGGCTCGACTCTGCAAGTTTCCTGCGGTTGACGAAAATGAAGTGATTGGCTTTCTCTGTGCAACCACAGAGAAGAAAAAGGATTTGAATGAACGCAACTTGTCAGGTCTGTAATAGTAACAACTGGTTAAATCTGCCGGACCCCGTTCCCGATCGAGCGATCACTACGGCCGGCCGGATCGTTAACGAGCCGTTAGGCAAAGCTCAGTGTGCCGACTGTGGTTTTGTGCAGCGAATCCACGCGCGTTTTCTCGGCGATACCGACTACTACGAACAGGACTATGCAAAGTATTACGAACGTCCCGGCACGAGACAATTTCACATTGCGCGTTATCGCGTGCTCGCCGAGTGGATGACTTCAGTTCTTCCCGCCATCCCGTTTCGGCGCATTCTCGATGTCGGATGTGGCCAGGGTTGGGCCATGGAAGCGATGAAGACTTTTTATCCTGACGCAACAATAGAAGGTCTCGAACCATCCACCTTTAACAGCGAAGTCGCACGCGCAAAGGGTTTCACAGTTTATGAAGCAAGGGCGGGAAAAGCCGCACTGCCGGAAGACAAATACGATCTTGTGTTCAGCAATAACGTGATTCAACATGTCACCAATGCCGCAGAGTTCGTCGAATCGCTGAAAGAAGTCGTTGCGGACGACGGCGTAATCGTGGTGACTTGTCCGGATGGATCGCTTCCCAACATTGAGATTCTTTGGAGCGACCAAAACTTCTCTTTCCTGCCGGCGCATTTGATCCGTTTGTGCGAAGAAAGTGGGTTCGAAACCATCCGATGGTTTTCATCTCCACCTTCGCCTTCGGTGCCGCCTGCGCAGATGTTGCTGCTCGCAAAAGGCGATGGCCTGAAGGAAGGCAAACCCGGCATGGCCGTCCCCGCAGCGAATTTGCAAGCTGTTTATGAAGCGAAATGCGACTACCTGAATTCCTTTGGAAAAATTGACAGCCACATCGGCACACAAACCGAGCATTCCGCGAACGTCTATAATTTTGGCGCGAGTTACTGGAGCTCTATTCTGGCCGCTTATTGTCCAACCTACTGGCCGAAAGTCTCAGCTTGCGTTGTTGAAGATACCGGGAATGTTGAACCACAGTTTCTGGACAAATCCGTAATGGCGTTGGACCGGCTTCAGCAGAGTGAACGCGACGCCCTGGTGCTCGGAACCAGTCCTGCTACACATCAAGCTCTGAAGCCGCGCTTTGTCCCTTCGTGGAATACCGTCGTATCGTGGGATGATTTTTTGATGTACTGAGGCGCAGTCAATGAATCAACCGGTGCGATGGATCAAGAGAGGCAGAATCTTTACGGCGTGCGGCCAGCATGCCTTTATGAAGTCGCACACGCAGGTACCGACAGCGCTTGTGCTTGCCGATCGCATACGCGTGTATTTTTCGACACGCCCTGACGATGGCATGAGTCGCGTCGCCTTTCTAGATCTCGATATTGAAGACCCCGCGCGAATTCTCTACTTGCACGATCGGCCGGTTCTGGAATTAGGCGCGCCCGGAATGTTTGACGAGTTCGGAACAATACCGAATCACGTCTTCAGACACGACGGCAAAGTGTATCTCTTTTATGTTGGCTGGAGTCGCGGTCAGTCAGTTCCTTACAACAACTGGATGGGCATGGCTGTGAGCGAGGACGACGGCTCGACATTTCGCAAATGTTTCCCCGGTCCCATTCTCGATCGCACCCCTGACGAAGTTTATTCAGCGACCGGACTGATTTGCGTCGAACACGAAGGACGTTGGCGCGGTTGGTACGCTACCGGCACTCAATGGCTCCTAATCAATAATCGTTGGGAGCATACTTACGAGCTGCGTTCGTGCCAGTCAGACGATTTGGTCCATTGGTCGCGACCCAACAAACCAATTTTCCCCAACAAGCTGCCAAACGAATCTAATACTCGACCGACCGTAATATTCAGAGATGGCAAATGGCACATGTGGTTTTGTTACCGCGGTACGGAGGATTTCCGCGACGGCGCGGACAGCTATCGAATCGGTTATGCCTGGGCAAACAATCTCACTGACTGGGTACGGGACGACGAGAACGCCGGTATCGACCGGTCCGCCGAAGGCTGGGACTCGAAAATGACTGCTTATCCGTGTGTCGTGCAGTTAGACGATCGCGTGTTGATGTTCTATTCGGGAAACTATTTTGGCCGCGATGGATTTGGGTACGCCGAGCTTGAGGTTTGAACGATGGAATATAAAGAAGGTAACTTCGAGACGAAGAAGTTCTCAGCGCGCAAGGGACCATACTACGAGAGTTTGTCCGAGATACTGTCACTCGGCTACAGCGCTGAAGATCTTATTCATCACTTTCCCAGCTTCGTCGGTCACATGACTGTGTCCCGCTTCCTCGCGCTTTACGAGGCGTACAAGATGACGCTGGGTGTGGCCGGACACATCGCCGAAGCCGGAGTGTACAAGGCGGCGGGCACGCTTTGGTTCGCCAAGCTCACGCAGATCTTCGAACCGGAATCTCTGACTTTAGTTCACGGTTTTGATTGGTTCCAGGCTTCTGAACTGACCGCCGAGGAGCCGAACATCTGCAAGGACGCGTACATCGAAGACTATGCGCGCGTGATGCAGTTAATACAGGCGCAACGACTCGAGAACGTTGTACACATTCACAAATTGGATTTGAGAACCGGCCTCGAGCAGTTCTTTGCCGAGAATCCCTACATGCAATTCAAGCTCGTGTTTCTGGATGCCGGGCTCTACGATGTGGTCAAAATCTGCCTCATACATTTCTGGCCTCGACTAACGAGCGGCGGAGTCATGGTCTTCGATCAATTCAATCACGAACTCGCTCCGGGGGAAACGCGCGCAATAAAGGAATTCCTGCCGGACGCACAGATAAAAACGTTTCCTTTTGGATGGATGCCGACGGCTTACGTAGTAAAGCCTTGAGAGATCAAGCGTGCCCAGTGCAACCACAAATAGAAGACGCCCGCTACTGGTCGCAAGACTTGTGCTCGCGCTCTTTGTCTTTCTCTTATGTGGAGTGATCGCAGAAGTTGGTCTTCGGCTACTTTGGAAACCGCAACTTGCCACCTGGCAGCGGAATATCAAAAGAACGATAGACATAGATCCGGCGATTCTTCACGGCGTGGCGGGACCGGTTCACATCAACACCAATTCAAAGGGAATCCGCGGCGACGACTGGTCCAACGATCGATCGAAGGAATATCGCATTTTAGCGATCGGAGGCAGTACTACGGAATGCCTCTTCAACGATCAGCCAAACACCTGGCCGGCGCTTTTACAGACCAGGCTGGGGACCGTCGAGGGTCGGAAAGTGTGGGTCGGGAATGCTGGCCACGCCGGCTTCACCAGCCGGCACAATGTGCTGGAAATGAGGCACATGCCGGATCAATACGATCCCGACGCAGTTGTCATCCTGGTTGGCGGGAACGACATGGGGCTGTTGCTCGATGACGGAGCCGGGTATGATCCTGGGTTTATTAATAACCCGGATAAAATGGGCAGTCTCTCCATGGATTTTGTCGAGAGGCCCGTGTCCATAATCAAGTCAACCACGCGCTTTCATCATTTGTATCTGACCATGTTTGCACGAGAGACGCTGCGGCTCTACCAGTCACCTCGCGGTCTGCTAAATACGGGGCAAAACTGGGCAACGCAAATGGAGCTGCGCAGGCATCCTTGGTTAGTCGTGCAAGAAATGCCTTATGATATTTCGCCCGGACTGAAATCTTACGAAAGCAATCTTAGAGAAATAGCGCGATTGGCAAAGCAGCGACACATCCGTCTGATATTGATGACGCAACCGGAGCTCTATCAAACTAAATTGAGCCCGGAGATGATGAATCAAATATGGTCGGGCTGGATCGGGGATCCGAGCGCCAACATCTATTGGTCACCGGAAGTCGCCGGGAAAGTACTTGAGGCGCATAACGAGTCGACCCTGAAGATCTGCCGTGAGGAGCAAATCGAGTGCATCGATCTGGCATCAACGATTCCGAAATCGTTGGACGTTTTTTTTGATCATGCGCATTTCACTGATTACGGCTGCAGTCTTGTCGCCGATGCGTTGGTCAATCATTTTCGACATGCCGCCGCCGCAAAGTAACCGGGCTTTTTACGCCGAAGGCGTTAAATGCTACCTGATACAAATATTTTCGAAATTACTAGATGACGTACATATTGGGGATTAGCGCGTTTTATCACGACTCCGCTGCCGCACTCTTACACGATGGCGAAATCGTGGCGGCCGTTCAGGAAGAAAGGTTCAGCCGCGAAAAATATGATGCGCGATTCCCAACGCGATCAGTTGAACACTGTCTCAATGAGGCGGGTATCTCGCCGGCACAACTTGATTTTGTGGCGTTCTATGAACAGCCTCTGACTAAATTCGAACGTCTTATCGAAACCTACGTCAGTTATGCTCCGGCCGGTTTTGAAAGTTTTCGTCAAGCGATTCCGGTTTGGATGGGGAAAAAACTTCATCTGCCGCGCGAGATACGTCGTGGACTTGGCCGCACTTACAAAGGCCCAATCTTTTTTCCTTCGCATCACGAGTCGCACGCGGCTTCCGCTTTTTTTGCTTCGCCGTTCAGCGAAGCTGCGATTCTCACGATGGATGGAGTCGGCGAGTGGGCCACCACCACCGTGGGCCACGGCAAGGATAATCGGATCGAACTCACGCGGCAGTTGAAGTTCCCACACTCGCTCGGCCTGCTTTACAGCGCTTTCACGTATTACTGCGGATTCAAGGTCAATAGCGGCGAATATAAGTTAATGGGACTCGCACCTTACGGCGAACCCCGTTTCGTGGATCTCATCTACCAGCATCTGATCGACGTTAAGCCCGACGGTAGTTACCACATGGATATGTCGTACTTTAACTACGCTCAAGGGCTGACGATGACCACGGAAAAATTCCATAAATTATTCGGGGGTCCGCCGCGTAAACCCGAATCTCGACTCGATCAGAGGCATATGGACGTGGCCGCCAGCGTGCAAAAGGTCTGCGAGGAGATCGTTTTGCGCACCGCCAGATACGCGTGGGAGCAATCGGGCAAAACGGAGAACCTGGTCATGGCCGGTGGGGTGGCCCTGAATTGCGTGGCAAACGGACGCGTGCTCCGTGAAGGGCCGTTTCAGAATATCTGGATCCAGCCGGCGTCCGGCGATGCAGGTGGCGCATTAGGTGCAGCGTTGTTTGTTTGGCATCAACTACTCGAGAAGCCCCGACAACAACGTGCAGAAGATATTCAAAGAGCTTCACACCTGGGGCCGCAATACTCAGACTCCGAGGTCAAAACATTTCTTGAAGGAGTCAGCGCAAACTACCGCGCGTTCGACGACGAAGCAGCCTTACTCAATCACGTTGCCACTGCCATGTCCGAAGGAAAGATCGTCGGATGGTTTCACGGACGAGCCGAGTTCGGCCCACGTGCCCTCGGTGCGCGAAGTATTATCGGGGACGCGCGGAGCCCTCTGTTACAAAGCGACCTCAACATCAAAGTTAAGTTCCGGGAAAGCTTTCGGCCCTTTGCGCCGTGCGTGCTTCGCGAAGAGGCGCATAATTGGTTTGAGATGCGTCCGGGCGAGGACTCGCCCTACATGCTCCTCGTTGCTCCGGTTAAAGAACAACACAGAGCCAAACTCAGCCACGAAGAAATTGATTGCCTGCTCCACGAACCAGATCTGTCTCGGCGCGTCAACATCGCTCGCAGCACCGTCCCGGCGATCACTCATGTGGATTACAGTGCGCGCGTCCAAACTGTCGATGAACGCCATGGCCGTTTTTATCGATTGATGCAGGCGTTTTATAAAAAGACCAGGTGCCCTGTGATCATCAATACCAGCTTTAATCTCTCATGGGAACCGATCGTTCTGACGCCGGAGCAAGCGTATCAAACCTTCATGCACTCGGAGATGGACACGCTGGTTTTGGAAAATTGCGTATTGCACAAGACAGAGCAACCATTGGGATTCGGCGTGTCGATTCAGAGCACTGACCGCCAGGAAAATAATCCGTGGGTAGATCCACTTAGCGGAGAACCACTGGTAATGGGTGCGGACGCCGCAGTAAACCCCGCAACAGGCAAAGTGTATCCCGTAGAGGACGGCATTCTCCGTTGTTTCGTTCCAACTGTCGCGTCTGAGAACGGCGATGCTGACGTCACCGAAACGGTAAAACAATTCTATGAAAAGACGCCGTTTCCAAACTATGACGAGATGGATAATCGCCGCGCGCTGCTGGAAAAAGCTCGCAACGGAATATTCGCCAGACTATTGAATGAGCAGATTCCTTTTGACGCTCGGGTCGTCGAAATCGGTTGCGGCACCGGGCAACTGACGAACTTTCTGGCCAGCGCGCATCGCAGCGTGATCGGCGTCGATGTGTGCCTTAACTCCCTCCGGTTGGCCCACAGCTTCAAGATGGAACATGGGTTGGAGCGCGCGACCTTCGCCCAAATGAATCTGTTTCGACCCGGACTCCGCAATGGTTTCTTCGACTACGTGATTAGTAACGGTGTGCTGCATCATACGGCCGACGCCCGGCAGGCATTTATGCGAATCAGCCGGCTGTTGAAGCCCGGAGGCTACATTGTGGTCGGGCTATACAACGCCTACAGCCGCCAACTGCATTATGCCCGGCGTGCTCTGTATCGCTGGACCGGATTAACCAGCCGCTGGCTTGATCCGCACTTCGGAAAAATGTCGGCGAACGGAAAAAGAGAAGCGTGGTTTCAGGATCAATACTGTCATCCGCAAGAAAGCTGTCATACTCTTAGTGAAGTGATGAGATGGCTGGACGACGAAGGTTTGGAATTCGTAAACTCGATTCCCAAGCCTGCTCTCGGTCAGACTTTATCGCCGAATGAGAACCTGTTCGCGGCCCAATCGTCCGGCACGCAGATGGGGCGAATGCTGAATCAGCTTGCGTACCTCGGCGACGGGTATCGCGAGGGAGGGTTCTTTATTGTCATCGCCCGGCGGCGATTCGAAACACAATGATAGGACCGCAGTTTCCAGACGAGTCTGAGAGCGAGATTTCGCGCCGAACGCTGCGACAGTTCGCTGGTATTTCCGTAGGTGTGTTCGGACTCCTGTTTGCTCTAAGCTGGTATCGCCACCAGGGCCATCCGTCTGTCGCCGCCTGGATCGCCGGCTCATTCGCAGTTTTCGTAGGTCTTCCGGGAACATTGTTTCCCGAGTTGATAAGACCTGTTTACATGGCGGCTATGGCCGTCACCAAACCAATAGGTAACGTGATCGGTTTGGTGATGCTCGCGATCATGTATTACGGTTTGTTAACGCCGTTGGCAATTCTGTTTCGTTTGCTTGGACGGGACCATCTTGTTCGTCGCCGGCCCAACGCCGCGAGTTATTGGATTCCTAAACCGCAGCAGCGTGATCCGCGCAGTTACTTGCGACAGTACCATCAGCAATAGCCGGTAAGAGAGGAAGGGATGAGGGAACGTCCTGATTTTCACGAAGATAATGAAGCGTTACTGAAAGGCGCGTCAAACACAGGTTTCTGGGGTGAAGTTTTTTATTTCCTGAAGACCAGCAAGAAGTGGTGGATGCTGCCCTTGATCGTGTCCTTCGTTGCGATGGGTATTCTTCTGGTGCTGGCGAAAACTGCCGTGGCGCCGTTCATCTACACTCTGTTTTGATGCTGCGATGGGACTTGGGCGCCTCCCTGGAGTGCGGCGGCCTGGCGCCGCTTTTTTATCGATGACGCTAGATCAAGACCAAAGCGGCGCCAGGCCGCCGCACTCCAAAGAATGAAACCAATCGTTCGCGTGGAAAGCTTGAGTAAGCAATACGTCCTCGGCTCGCGCGAGAGTGCTTATGCTACGTTGCGTGAATCAGTGGTCGAGGCGGTGCTCACTCCTTTCCAACTGCTCCGCGGGCAAAATGGCGGACGTAACAAGGAAACCATCTGGGCACTGCAGGACCTGAACTTCGAAGTCGCACCCGGCGAGGCGCTTGGTGTCATCGGTCGCAATGGCGCCGGTAAATCTACGCTGCTGAAGATCCTCTCGCGCATCACACAACCAACCACAGGTCGCGCTGAATTATTCGGACGCGTTGCCAGCCTGCTTGAAGTCGGCACAGGCTTTCATCCCGAATTGACAGGCCGGGAGAACATCTACCTGAATGGCGCTGTCCTCGGCATGAAACGCTCCGAGCTCGATCGCAAGTTTGATCAGATCGTCGAGTTTTCCGAGCTGCAGAAATTCCTCGACACGCCGGTCAAGCGATATTCAAGCGGAATGTACATGCGACTGGCTTTCGCCGTTGCCTCACATCTCGAACCGGAAATACTGGTGGTGGACGAAGTTTTAGCCGTTGGCGACGCACAGTTTCAGAAAAGGTGCCTGGGGAAAATGAGTAATGTGGCAAGCGAGGGGCGGACTGTTCTATTCGTGAGTCACAATATGAACGCCGTCCAGAGTCTTTGCCAACGAGCCATCTGGTTGGACCATGGAAAAGTCGTCATGGAAGGAGCGGCGAGCGCGGTTGTAAACGAATACCTGGTGTCAGGAAATGCGCGGCAGCTAGAGGAGGTTTGGGATGATGTCGCAACTGCTCCAGGTAACGATATCGTGCGTTTGCATCGCGTTCGGGTGCGCCCCGAGAGTGAGTATTCAGGGGAAGCGCTGACCATCAAGACGCCTTTCGTGATTGAGATCGAATACTGGAACCTCGTTCCCGACGCGCACCTACACATTGCTTTACATTTGTATACCCAGCAGGACATCATAGCCTTCACGACGGGCAATGGCGCTCAGGTGGTGGGCGGCGATGCTTATACAGCGGCCGGTCTCTTTCGCAGCACATGCTACATTCCGGGTGAGTTACTGAATACAGGACGACACCGGTTCAAGGTACTGCTAGTGCAAGATCGCGAAAGGATTATTTACCAGCACCGGAGTGCCGTTTTGTTTGAGATCCTCGACCCGGATGCAGCAGAAGGCGGAGTCTATGCTCGCGAGCCTGGAGTGGTGCAACCGGTTTTGAAATGGACCACGGAACAGATCGGGCGCGTTGAATGATTATGTCAACTGCCACACAAGAGAGCGATTCAGTAAAGCAAGCCGTTGGCGATCTCGCGATCTTTGGTGGCACGCCTGCTTTCAAAAATCCTTTACATGTCGGTCAGCCGAACATCGGTGACCATAAAAAGTTTTCGGAGCGAGTAAACGACATACTCGCGCGCCGGTGGCTCACCAATGGGGGTTCGTATGTCAGTGACTTTGAAGAACGAATCGCCGACATATCCGGCGTGGCGCATTGTGTTGCGATGTGCAACGCAACCATTGGTCTTGAAATCGCAATCCGTGCCCTCGAACTTAAGGGTGAAGTTATTATTCCCTCCTTCACTTTCATCGCGACGGCACACGCGCTTCAGTGGCAGGGGATCACACCGATTTTCTGCGACATCGACCGGCAATCACACTGCCTCGATCCCGAACAAGTTGAACAGTTGATAACTCCGCGCACGACCGGAATAATCGGCGTCCATCTTTGGGGAAGGCCATGCGACATCGATACTTTGACGGAGATTGCGGCGCGAAGAGGCCTCAAGCTGCTCTTCGACTCGGCGCACGCCTTTGGCTGTTCGTACCAGGGACGCTCGATCGGTGGTTTCGGCAATGCTGAAGTTTTCAGTTTTCACGCTACCAAGTTTCTCAATTCAATGGAAGGTGGTGCTGTCGTAACCAACGACCCGGAACTGGCGCAGAAGTTTCGGTTAATGCGGAACTTCGGCTTCAGTCATTATGATCAAACCGATTCGATCGGTGTGAACGGTAAGTTGAATGAAGTGTCCGCAGCCATGGGACTGACGAACCTGGAAAGTATGGCCGAGTTTATCGCCATCAATCTCGGACACCACAAGCAATACCAGGACGAACTGGCCGGATTAGCCGGACTCAGTTTGGTTCCATACGATGAGCATGAACGGTCTAATTACCAGTACGTGGTTCTGGAAATTGACGAGGCGACAACCGGAGTCGGCCGGGATCAGCTAATGAATATCCTGCACGCGGAGAACGTGCTGGCGCGCCGTTATTTCTATCCAGGTTGCCATCGCATGGAGCCTTACCGAACCCTTTATGCGAATGCGCCCGTGTCGCTTCCGCAAACAGAATTCGTTGCGGCGCGCGTTCTGACGTTGCCTACAGGCCAGGGCGTGACGCCGGCGTCGATCAGCGGCGTCTGCGAGATAATACGAATGGTTCTCGAAAACGCGAGCGAAGTTCGTAAACTGCTTGACGAGAGAGTTCCCGGCTGATGTCTTTGCGCAACACGCTCGGCGTCTGGAAGCACGACACTAAGATCAAGGTTTACCGGACAGCGATCACTCAAGCGGTCGGCTTTAGAACGAGGCGGCTGATAGTATTTCTCACTCCAGGGCACGATGGTCCGTCGGGCGGTGTGATGTCCATCGCCGCTATCTATCGTGAGTCGCAAGCTTTGCAAAAGCTTCATGGTTCGCGAGTGGTGATGTGCACCGTGCCCGGCGAGCCGCCACTACTCAAATACACCTGGTTCAGGAATCACAACTACCTGCTCGACTTCGAAGCGCTGCTGAACCGTTGTGGCCGGCTGGATTATTTGTTGGTGCATATTCCCGAGTATGCAGTTAAACACGTAGGCGCCTGGCTCAGTTCACACTGGTCGAATTTTAAGGACGTGAAAGAGCTCCATCTGAACGTGCTCGTCCAGAATATCGATCTCGGCCAGGAGCAGGATCTGACGATACTCAAGCGCTTTGGCAAAGTAACCTGCACAACTGCTCACGAGGCTTACAGCAACGCTGCGATGCGCGAGGAGCTTGGCGTGGCGCTCCACAGACTGTCGTGTTGTAATGGAGCGGAACTTTATCGTCCCTTGCGTTACGAGGATAAGCAGCCGCTTTTGATGGTCTCCCATGACCCGCATCCGCTCAAGGAAAGAGTGCTTCGCGAGATCAAACAGGAGCTGCCGGAGCTGAGCATCCAGGTTATTCAAAACCTTAAGTACGATGATTATTGCGAGGTGGCGCGACGCGCGAAGTGGTCGTTGACGTTTGGGGAAGGCCTGGATGGTTACTTTGCCGATCCGGTTTTTAATGGAGGAGTAGCGTTCGCGGTGTTCAATGCGCGGTACTTCACGCCGGCGTTTGCGAAACTCGAGACCGTTTATCCATCGTGGGATGTTTTGATCGAAAAGATCACTACTGATTTGCGCCGGCTCGACGAGCCAGTCGCCTACAAGCGCTGCTCGCGTCAAGCCTGGGAGTTGCTGAACGAGCTTTATAGCACTGAACGCTTTCGTGAAAACCTGCGCGCGTTTTATCGCGGCGAGTACACCTTTCCATAAAATCATGTTAATCCTGATCATCCTGTAAATCCTGTGAAGCTTCACATCGATGGGATGTGCGACAGGATTTACATGATGGATCAGGATTAACAGGATGGGAGATAGCGGTGAGTTTGTTGGCCAATATGTGGCGGTCTATACCGGAAGGGATTCGCTTCCCGATCTTGCGGGTGGTGCAACGGAATAAGCCTGTCTACCGGTGGTTGATGTTCCGGCACGCTGACATGAAAGATCGCGCGAACGGAAAATGGGATCACTTGCCTCCCGCCGAGTTGCGTTATCGCGTCGGTGGCTCGCCGGATGCCCAGGAGTTTGTCACGATCGGAAAGACATGCGCGAACGACATCCAGGCGGCGCTGCAGCAGGTGGGACGTGAACTCAGTTCATTCGAACGAATTCTCGATTTCGGTTGCGGATGTGGTCGCACTCTCGTGCACATGAAACAGCTCGCCCCGAACTCACAGTTTGACGGCATCGACATCGACGCGAACGCGATCGCCTGGTGCAAACGCAATCTCAGCTTCGCAAACTTCCGCGTGGGCAAAGAAACACCGCCAATGGATTACGCGCCAAACACGTTCGACTGCATTTACGTGATCTCGGTGTTTACGCATCTCGACGAAGACTATCAGTTCCGCTGGCTCGAAGAGTTGCAGCGAATCGCCAAACCCGGCGCAGTGCTCGTTTTGACCGTGAATGGCGCGAAAAATGACCAGGGATTGTTTTTTGAGCGGTCGTACGAGGAAGGACTTTTCCCCGCGTGGTACCAGAACACCTACCACTCGAGAGACTACGTTTTTGAAAATTTCGGCAAGTACTTCGAAGTCTTGAAACACCTGCCACGCAGCATGAACGCCCACCAGGACGTGGTCGTCCTCCGCAGGCGCTGACAGATCTTTATCCACAGATTACACAGATTTTCTATATACTGTCGCGCGTATGCACACAGTTCGATTGCCGGCCGAGCCTCTCGTCGTCATTCAGCCAAATAAGCGATGGTCCCTGCTAAGCTTCAAAGATATCTGGGCGTATCGTGAGCTGCTCTTCTTTCTCACCTGGCGCGACGTCAAGGTTCGCTACAAACAGACCGCACTCGGCGCCGCCTGGGCCATCCTGCAGCCGCTGTTCATGATGATCATCTTTACGATCTTCTTCGGCAGACTCGCCGGGGTCGGTTCGTCAGGAATTCCCTATCCGGTTTTTGCACTCGCCGGTCTGGTTCCCTGGACGTTCTTTTCCAATGCGATTACTGCAAGCGGCAACAGTCTCGTGGGCAGCGCCAACCTGATCACGAAGGTTTACTTTCCACGTTTGATCGTCCCCGCCGCCGCGATGCTCGCAGGTCTGGTTGATTTCGTGCTCGCATTCGTGCTGCTGGTCCTGCTGATGCTCTACTACCAGATCGTTCCCACAATACAGGTTCTGTTTCTACCGGTGCTCGTGTTGTTGACGGCATTGTTTAGTCTCGGCGTGGGAACGTGGTTCTCAGCTTTGAACGTCAAATATCGTGACGTGCGGTTTGCCCTTCCGTTCCTGATTCAGTTGTGGCTGTTCGTATCGTCAGTCATTCTCCCCTCGACTGCGATTCCACCGAAATGGCGTTGGTTGCTGCTGTTGAATCCAATGTCAGGAATTATCGAAGGCTATCGCTCTGCACTGTTCGGACTTCCGTTTGATTGGCCCGCCCTCGGCATCGCTTCGGGTTTGACCATCTTGACTCTGCTCTACGCGATCTATGCTTTCGGACGCGTGGAACGCAGCTTCGCAGATATTATTTAGACCTGCACGACAAATCCATGGCGTCGATCATCAGAGTCCAAAATCTGAGCAAACAGTATTACCTTGGTGGTCCATCAGCACCCTATTCAACACTCCGAGAGTCACTCATGGACCTGGCGCGCAAGCCCGGGCGCGCGCTGCGAAAGAATGGGAACGCACCTCAGATTTGGGCGCTCAAGGATCTCAATTTTGAAATCGAACGCGGCGAGATTGTCGGCATCATTGGACGGAATGGCGCCGGCAAATCGACTCTGCTCAAAATACTGTCGCGCATTACCGAACCCACTACCGGCCACGTAGAGTTGTTTGGCAGAGTGGCGAGCCTGCTTGAAGTCGGAACCGGCTTTCATCCCGAACTCTCAGGCCGCGAGAACATTTATCTGAATGGCTCGATTCTCGGTATGACGCGCAAAGAAATTGAAAGCAAGTTTGACGAGATAGTTGCTTTTGCCGAAGTTGAGAAATTCATCGACACGCCTGTGAAGCGCTACAGCAGCGGGATGTATGTACGGTTGGCTTTTGCCGTGGCCGCGCACCTCGAACCGGAAATACTGGTTGTCGACGAAGTGCTTGCAGTTGGCGATTACAAATTTCAACAGAAATGTCTCAACAAAATGCATGACGTGGCCACTCTTGGCCGCACCATACTTTTTGTCAGTCACAACATGGGTGCGGTTAGCCGTCTCTGCCAGCGAACCATCCTTTTGGATGAAGGCCGCATAGTACAGATTGGACCAACACCTGAGATCATTCAGACGTATACAGTGAGTAACTCGCTCGGTCGTGCCGAGTACCTGCAGCCAACCGCGCCTGACAAGGCAATGCATCTGCGTCGCGCAGCGATCTTGAAAGATGGCGAGATGCGGGCGGAAGTGGGTTATCACGAAAATTTTTCCGTTCACCTTGAATACGAAATCAACCGTGACGTTTCAGGTGGCAATGTCGGTATTGGATTGTTCGCAGCCGACGGCGCCTGCATCTTTGCATCAGCAGATTTCGACGTTCATCCGGAACTACTGGAACTGCGCGAGCCCGGTTACTATCACGCGGATATCGATCTACCGGCGCAATGGCTTGCGAATGGGATGTATGTAGTGCAGGTGTACCTGTCGAGCGCGGCAGGGGCCGTCGTGTACGATTGTCCGGAAGCGCTCGTATTTACGATCGTGGATACAGGAACGCCCGGCTCGAAATACGGAGTGAAGCGTCTCGGCATCCTGCAGCCTATGATCGAATGGAGAACCGAACGCCAGAATCCATGAAGATTTCGATTTTGGCTGATTCACTGGCGCTGCCGCGTGAAGACGTCGGTGGCGATGCGCTGCTGGAAGTTACCTATCCCTTTCTGTTGGATCAATCATTGCGCGCGCGCTTCGGCGCCGCTGCGCCGATGATCTTCGAGAGAGGCATGCGGCGTCGCACGATAGAGTATGTAATCGACGAGTGGAACGAGCAGGTTGAACTAAAGAAGCCGGAGGTGGTGATCGTACACGTTGGGATTGTCGATTGTGCTCCACGCGTGTTTCTGAGGCGCGAAGGAGCATTCGTAGCCAACATCAGGTTCAGTTGGCTTAGAGATCGGATTCTAAAATTTACCCACGATCACCGCAGACGGATCGTGGAGTTTCGGCGCAAGGTGTACGTTCCGCTGCCTCGCTTTGAGAGGTTGGTGGAAACAGTAGTGCAAAAGGCTCGCGAGACGGGCGTTCAGTCGCTGGTGTTCATAAATATAATCAGACCACCGGATGCAGTGGAGGAACGCTCGCCGGGTTTTCAGGGCAACGTGATCGCGTACAATCGGGTTCTTGAAGAACAAGCGAAGCACTCGTTCGTCACGTTGATCGATCTGAACCGCATAGTGGAAGACGGAGGCGGATGCGAAAAACTCACCGTCGACGGTATCCACCTCAACGAGCACGGACACGTTTTGCTCGCAGAGAAACTGGAGCAGCTTTTGTTACCGATGTTGCTGAATTGATTTGAGCGCCTCCTTGGAGTGCGGCGGCCTGGCGCCGCTTTGTCATCGATCGCGCCAGATCAAAGACCAAAGCGGCGCCAGGTCGCCGCACTCCAAAACTGATTATGCAAACGAAACGCACACATATCATCGCGGAGATGGCGTGTTCTCATGAGGGTGATCCAAAACTGGCTCGCAAGATAATCGACGGCGCCGGCACAGCCGGAGCCGACGCGGTTCAGTTTCAGATATGGGACCTCAAAGAAATGGTCGTTCCGCATCATCCTGATTATCAAATGCTGACGCGGATCGAGCTCTCGAGAGACGCCTGGCGCGATCTCGCCGACTATGTTCGCACCCGTTATCCCGCCATGCAGATCATTGCTTGTGTTTACGAACGCAGCAGTGTTGACTTTGCCGAAAAAATCGCAGTCGATGCGTACAAAATTCATTCTGCCGATCTGTCGAATCCGGTTCTCATCAACTACGTGGCCCAAACGAACAGGCGTATTGATCTAAGCGTTGGGGCTTCAACTACAGGCGAGATTCAGTTAGCGCTTGAGTGGATCCCGAGGTCAGAGACCTGGCTGATGTACGGCTACCAGGGATTTCCGACTCCGACCGACGCGATCAATCTCAACTACATGATCAAGTTGAAACAACTGTTCGAGTTACCGGTCGGATACCAGGACCACAGTGACGCCAGTCTACCTGCCGCATTCTGGCTACCCGCGGCGGCATTGGGAATGGGGGTCGACGTGCTCGAAAAACACATCACCCACGATCGTTCTTACAAAGGAATCGATCACGAAGCGGCTTTGAACCCTGACGAATTCAGGAGCTTCGTCGAGATGGTACGCGAAATCGAAGCTGCTCGTGGGCACTCAACGCCGAGAGCTTTCTCGCCCGAAGAAATTAAGTACCGGAAATACTCCAAGAAAAGTCTGGTCGCCAGTCGCGATCTTGCCGAAGGTCACACCATCGCTCCGGAAGATCTTATCTTCATGCGTGGCGACTCGCTGGGATTGCCCCCGGACCAAACCGAGCGATTGGTCAATCGAAAAATCAGGCGCCCCATCGCCGCGTATCACCTCGTCACTGAGGACGACTTGATTTGAAGACCGGCTTCCTAATTACCGCACGACTGAAATCCACCCGCCTGCCGCTCAAACTGCTGCAGTTGGTTGAGGACCGGCCCATCTTTTCACACATGCTCGATCGCCTGAAACTGGCGAAGCGAGTCGATCAGATCATTGTTTGTACTTCCACTAATCCTCAGGACGATCCGTTGATCGAACTTGCCGAAGCAGAAGGTGTGTCGTCATTTCGCGGCGACGAAGACGACGTTGTCAAGCGACTCTCTGACGCAGCCACCTCATTCGATCTCGACTACATTTTGAGTATCACAGCAGATTGTCCTTTCTCGGATCCGGAGTACGCGGATCGGATTGTGGAGGCGTATCTGCAAACCAACGCGGATTTGATCCGGGCTTTGACGTTGCCTCACGGCGCCTTCAGTTATGGTGTAAAGCCGGAGGCGTTTCGCAAAATATGTGAGATTAAAGATCAGACGAATACGGAAGTTTGGGGACGCTATTTCACTGACACGGATCTTTTTGAGGTCTACGATCTGCCAATTGAAAACGATCTCCACCGTCAGCCCGCACTACGGATGACGCTCGACTATCCTGCTGACCTGGAGTTCTTCAGAGCCGTATTCGCGCAGCTCTACCGTCCCGGAACAGTATTCACGCTCGATGAGATACTGCATTTCCTGCGCGATCATCCGGAGGTGGTGGCGATCAATCGAGACTGCGCGGCGCCGTTTCTAAAACGATGGCTCAGTCAATCGTCTATCAAACTCAAACCTCGTTACGAGGTTAAACGGGCTGTAGTGATTGGATCCGGTTCGATTGGTCAACGACATATTCGTAACCTGCGCACTTTAGGAATAACTGACATCTTCGCGTTGCGGACGAGGCAAGGATTCAGCCAGCATCTCGATCCGGCTCTTGAGGTCAAGGAACTCGGCGATTGGGCTGAAGTGGCTGAACTGGGGGCCGACGTAGCGATCGTGAGTAACCCCACGAGTCTGCATCTCGAAACTATCGAGCGCTGCTTGCCGCACGTGCGTGGCGTCTTTATCGAAAAACCGCTCGCTGCTTCGCTCGACAACGTCGCCACGCTACTTGAAAAGATCAAACAGAACCGTGTTGTTTCTTTTGTAGGATACAATTTGCAGTTTCACCCGGCGGTAAACGCCCTGCAAAAGTTTCTTGCCGACGATGTTGTCGGAAAGCCATTGCTTTTTCAGTGTCAGGTTGGCCAGTGGATCGAAGACTGGCACAGCCAGGAGGACTATCGCAAAGCTTACTTCGCTCGCAAGGATCTGGGCGGCGGAGTGTTGTTGACGTTGATTCACGAAATCCATCTCGCGATGGAACTGCTCGGCGCGGCGGATAAGGTCGCTTGCCTGCTGCCTTCATATGAAGCGCTATCAGTCGACGTCGAAGTGGTCGCAGACGTGATGATTAATCATTCGAGCAACGCCGTTAGTCAGATTCACCTCGACATGATTCAACGACCGGCAAATCGCCGCGGCGTGATTTCCTGCGAGCGGGGTTGGATCAGTTACAATTTGGTGACCAACTCGGTAAGCGCTCAAACCGTGGCTCAAACAGACCCTGTGACGATCTGGACCGATCCCGGTTACAACGTCAATGCTTCGTACCTGGAAGAGATGGAGACTTTTTTGAATTGCGTGCGTGAAGGGAAAGTGCGTCACGAGCACGATGCGATGCACGCGACGCAGAGCCTCGCGATAGCCACTTCAGCTCTCGCGGCGGCTCAGACGAGTTCTTTTGTTGAGATACCGGCCTGGGTTCGCGCTCAATGATCAAAGAGAAGTTTGACCTGACTGGAAAGAACGCGCTCGTGGTGGGCGGCAGGGGGTTTCTGGGCCGGCGTTTTTGTGCTGCACTGGCTGAGTTTGGCGCCAAAGTCCATTCCGCGGATCTTCCCCAACCATCACTGGCGGCGGCTCGTGACGATTCAGCGATCGCAGACGATCAGAGTATCGAGCAATACAATTGCGATGTGACCGATCCCGAATCAGTGAAGCAGATGGTGGAAAAGGTCGCTGCAACTGCCGCTCGGATCGACGTGCTCGTTTACAGTGTCACTGCGAAGCCGAAAGATTTCTACGTACCGTTCACGGAGTGTTCGCTCGAAGGTTGGCAACTGGTTTTACGTGCAGAGCTCGACGGACTCTTCCTGACCGCGCAGGCCGTCGGTAAGCTCATGGAGCGCGCCGGCGCCGGCAGCATGATCTTCCTGTCTTCGATTTACGGCATTGTGGGCAACGATCAGCACATTTATGAAGGTTCGAATCTGCGCGAACTCTACGTCGGCGACAATACTTCAGAAACAAAACAAATCTATTCTCATCCGGTTTATGCAGCCGCGAAGGGTGCAGTTATCTCGCTGACTCGATTTCTCGCGGCTTACTGGGGCGATAACAACATTCGCGTGAATTGCATTTCGCCGGGCGGCCTCGCGCATCCCGGAGAGAACGAGGAATTCCTGAAGCGCTACTCCGCGCGTGTTCCCCTCGGCCGTAAAGCCGGACTCGACGACGTGAGCGGCGCGGTGGTTTACCTCGCCGCCGATGCGTCGGCTTATGTCACTGGACACAATCTCGTTGTTGATGGCGGCTGGACCGCCTGGTAAATCTTGTGAGCACGGAACTAACTTTTGGTAAGCACGTGATTGGTGCGGGTCATCCTGCGTTTGTGATCGCAGAAGCCGGCATCAATCACAACGGAGAATTGGACCTCGCTTTTCAACTGGTCGACGCGGCCATCGCGGCGGGCGCCGATGCCGTCAAGTTTCAAACATTCATTGCCGCCGAACTCCTCACCGCCGAAGCGGCCAAAGCTGACTACCAGAAAACGACGACCGGAGAACAGGGATCGCAACTCGAGATGATCAAGCGTCTCGAACTTTCGTTCGATGATTTCCGCAAACTCAAAACTTACTGCGACGATCGAGGCATCACCTTTCTCTCAACGCCATTTGATATCACGAGTGTCGACTTCCTGCGGGAACTGGGCCTTGTAGTGTTCAAGATATCGTCCGGAGATTTAACTAATCATCCACTGTTGCGCCACGTTGCCTTGCAGAAGCGTCCGGTAATTTTGTCAACCGGAATGAGCGACATGGATGAGGTGCGGGAAGCAGTTACAGTGCTTCACGATGCGGGAAACGACGACGTGATTCTGTTGCAGTGTGTGACAAACTATCCGGCGGCTGCTGAAGACATAAACCTGAAAGCTATGCTAAGTATGCAGTCAGCTTTCGACGTTAACGTCGGCTATTCCGATCACACACTCGGCATTGAAGTGACGCTTGCGGCCGTGGCTCTGGGTGCGTGTGTGATCGAGAAACATTTTACGTTGAATAAAAACTTTGCCGGGCCGGATCATCGCGCTTCACTCGAACCGCGTGAATTCAAGGCCATGGTCGAAGGCATTCGCAAAGTGGAAGCAGCGCTCGGAAACGGGCTCAAGGTTCCGGCAGCAAGCGAGGCGGGCAATGCCGCGGTAGCCAGGCGAAGCATTGTCGCGGCGCGGGATATCAATGTGGGAACGGTGATCACGCCCGCCGAGCTTTCATTCAAGCGTCCCGGCACGGGACTACCGCCGCGGATGGCGGAACAGCTACTCGGTAAAACCGCGCGCGTCAATGTACGGGCCGGTTCGCTTTTACAACTCGAAATGTTTGAGTAGCGGGGAACGTACTGTAGGGGCGGCCCTCCGTGGCCGCCCCTGCCGGAGATTCAGGCTTTTGGACGTTAGGTCTTTGCCGCGCGAGAGGCGGCGATTCATTCGAGGGAGTTTAATTCCACACAGGGGCGGCCACGGAGGGCCGCCCCTACAGTACGTTTCGAACACTTAACGAAATGAAAATCTGGATTACGGGCGGGGCGGGGTTCCTCGGGAGACGGTTGACGGCGGAGTTGGTCCAGGAGGGCCATCAGATTCTGTCGTTATCGAGACGCGCATCAACGATAGCAAACGAGTCGGTGTCAATCGATCTGGCGCAGGAAAAGGAACGACTAAATTCTCTCGCCGCGGAATACGGTCAACCCGACATCGTTATCCACGGCGCGGCACGACAGCCCGGGCGATATACGCTTCCCGAGTTCGTCAAGGGAAACATCTTGCCGACCGTAAATCTTATGGAGGCGTTGAAATCTTCGCCACCGAGACAGATTATTTACACGTCAACGCTGAGCGTTTATTCGCAGTCGAATAAACTGCCGTTTACCGAAGATCATCCGGCGAGTTCATCCCTCGCTTACGCAGCCACCAAACGTTGGGCGGAGCAACTGCTCGAAACTTTCAGAGACTCGCAGGTCACGGTCCTGCGCCTCCCGAGTCTTTACGGCAA